>Ga0209309_10002913_pt1 | contig 15153 bp, 12 predicted proteins | sample COGITO_mtgs_1204_2_FD_184807 | JGI IMG/M metagenome (GOLD analysis project Ga0209309, IMG submission 184807) | Pelagic marine microbial communities from North Sea - COGITO_mtgs_120412 (SPAdes) (version 2) | ecosystem: Environmental > Aquatic > Marine > Epipelagic ...
TGCCAGAAATGGACATGGAAAGTGTGGCTGGCTTTTTACAAACCAAATGGGTAATAAACGACGACATTATTGTAAAAGCGGGTGTAAGAAAAGAAAGCATTGATTTGAGCGTAAGTGACTACCAAACGCTAAAACTTTGCAAAACCGCATCGCAATGTTCAGTACCATTAAATGTGCGTGGCGACACCATTAATTACGATGCAACAACTTATAACGCCGGTATTAAATATAACTTAACAGATGCCTTTAGCCCGTTTTTTAGCTACTCACAGGGCTCTGATATTTCTGATATTGGTCGCTTACTTCGTGCTGCAACCGTTGACGACATTGCACTTATTCAAACACAAGCCTCAATAATCGACAATTACGAAGTTGGTTTTACCTCACAGTTTGAAAACGTACGTTTTGAATTTGCTCTTTACAGAAGTACCTCAGAGCTTGGTACAAGTAATGAGTATAATGAAGTAACAGGAGTTTACGAACCTGTGCGTGCGCCACAAGAAATATGGGGTTACGAAGGGTTAGTTAATTACACTATTACCCAAGATCTTAAATTAAGCGCAACGTACAGCTATGTTGAAGGTAAAAATACCGAGGCCGATGACTATTTAGGGGCAAGCCAAATTAGCCCACCTAAAGCAACAGCGAATGTAACGTGGCAAACAAATGACGAGCTATCTCTTGCAATGAGCTTTTTATATGTAGGCAACAGAAAGCGTTTTGATAAAAATGCGCAAGGCCAATACTCTGGCGATCAGGGCCCTGTTAGTAGCTACAACACATTTAACTTAAGTGGCCAGTACAATGTTAACGCCAGCTGGAGTGGCTATTTTGGTATCGAAAACCTGTTCAATAGCGATTACTACCCTGCCCGCGCACAATCTTACACTTACGGCGGCTATAACATCAAAGGATTAGGCACAACGGCTACCCTAGGTGCTAAATACCAGTTTTAATTAGTAATATACTCAATAAATAGGCATCATCAGCATGCCTATTTATTTAAAAAATAATATGAAATGCAGTCTCTCAACTTATTGTTTATAAATACCTCTAGTAATCATTCTCAGATACTAATACAAATAAAAAACTGTCCACAAACCAAGCAGTAACGCAAACTTAAATAAGAATCAAAACCAATAGTAAAGCAATGATTTTTATAGAGAAAACTTGCAATATAGGCTATATGTACTACACTGCATACAATTGAAATAGTTGAGGCGATTTATCATGAAAGGTAATCAAAAAGTAATCGATGCGTTTAATACATTGTTAGCTAACGAATTAGCAGCAATCGATCAGTATTTTATACACTCGCGCATGTATGACGACTGGGGTTTAAACAAACTATACGAGCGCCTTAACCACGAAATGGAAGAAGAAAAAGATCACGCAGACTGGCTTATTAAGCGCATCTTGTTTTTAGAAGGTGTACCAAATATGACTAAGCGCCGTGATTTACTTATCGGTAACGATGTAAAAAGCATGATGCAAAACGATTTAACACTAGAGCTTGAAGTAGTTGCGTGTGTTAAAGACGTAATCGCAATATGTGAAGAACAACAAGATTATCAATCTCGTAGCATTTTAGAAAAGCTGTTATTTGATACCGAAGAAGATCATGTTTACTGGTTAGAGCAACAACTTGGTCTAATTGATAAAATTGGTTCTGAAAATTATCATCAAGCACAAATGGCTTAGTAGGAGCATATTATGAAAGGCGATAAAGACGTTATTGCAGCGCTTAATAAAGTACTCGCTAATGAGCTTGTTGGTATTAACCAATACTTTTTACATGCACGTATGTTTAAAGATTTTGGCTTTACACAGCTTGATAAAGCAGACTACAAAGTATCAATTCAAAAAATGAAAAACGCTGATCGTTTAATTGAACGTATTTTGTTTTTAGAAGGCTTACCAAATCTTCAAGACCTAGGCCGATTACGTATTGGTGAAAACAGCGAAGAAATGATTGCTGCTAACATGAGTTTTGAACTCGATACTATTGACGAGTTACGAAGCGCCGTTAAACTGGCTGAAAGTAAAAAAGATTACATTACCCGTGAAGCCCTTGATCACATTTTAAATGAACAAGAAGAGCAAATTGATTGGTTAGAAACCCAACAATTACTTATTAAAAATACGGGTATCAAAAACTACTTACAGTCTCAACTGTAAATAGTAACAAGCATAAAAAAAGCAGCTAAAAAGCTGCTTTTTTTATATCTAAATTTTATATGTAATTAAGCAACTTGATCCGTTACATCCGCAATTTGAATAAGTCTGCGATTAAGGATCTTTTTAGTACAACCACAACACTTACCGCATTGGCTGCCTACTTTAAGCTCTTTGGTTAATTCACGCATGGTCGTTGCACCATCGTCAATTGTTTGCTCAATTTTTTTATCAGTCACACCGTGACAAAGACAAATATACATCAATACAAACCGTGTTAATTACATTCAATAGGTGCATACTAATCTAAACGACAATTGTTATCAATAGCCTCCTCACTAATAAATATAAATTATTTATTAGAATATGGTATTTGTTCTCTTAACTATATTTACCTAAAAGTAAAGTTATGGAATAATGGCCGCCTCTTAGGGGAGTAGCCCGCTCAGTAATGAGTAAACTTATCAACATAATTGCACCTCATGTGCATGGTAAGTTTGTAATGTTGTAGCAAGCGTTATCGGCGAGACCTAGGTAGACACTATCCTCATGGCGGGAGATAGTTGTTTGCCTTGGTTTAGTATTCCCGCCTGTAAGAATCAATAATGGAAGTTTTTTTAACCTCAACCGTCACTGTCACACTTGCCGAAATAGGCGATAAAACCCAGCTTTTATCGCTCCTGTTAGCCGCCCGCTTTCGTAATAAAGGCGCGCTTATTCTTGGTATTTTAGCCGCAACCTTACTCAATCATGGTTTATCAGCATGGTTTGGGCAGTGGTTAAGTAATAGTTTTTCTTCTGAATATTTACCTTGGCTTGTAAACATAAGCTTTATTGTAGTTGGACTTTGGTTGCTAGTTCCAGACAAAGATGAAGCTGTAAGTAGTAAATATGATAGCTACGGAGCTTTTTTAGTCGCTTTTGTATTATTTTTTATTGCAGAAATTGGTGATAAAACACAAGTAGCAACGGTGTTGTTAGGCGCACAATATCAGTCTGTGTTTTGGGTAACGGTAGGAACCACGTTAGGTATGCTAATTGCTAATGTCCCTGTTATATACGCCGGAAATGCATTACTAAAAAGAATATCTTTAAACACCGTACGTGCTATTGCTGCTTGTGTGTTTGTGTCATTAGGTATTTATGGCTTAGTTACAATTTAATAAATATTAAAGCTCGTAACTGTTGATTTAAGTGCGAGCTTTAGTTTTTTCTGCACGTTATTTATGCATTATTTACACAGTAACATCCCTTGGTTTGCGTAATTAAAAGGTTGGAATTAAAACCTGCGGCTAAATTAGTGACCACAGTTTCAACAAAACCACTTCCCTGAGCACAAGCTAATCCTTCGGAGAGCGGCCCTGCATAAACAAATTCACCCGCTTTGTTAATAATAACAGCAGCAGGCGTTGCCGGAATAATGTGTTTAAGAATTGGTGTTAATTCAACTTCCACAATCTTCATGCCTTTATTCGTAGCAAAAGAAGTTAGCGATGAAATATGTGGCTTAGCCTGTATAGTACACCCGCAGTTTTTTTCTGTTATAAGCACTAAAGAGGGCTCACCATTATCAACCCAATCCAATTGCTTTTTAAAATTACTAAACCAATGTTTTTGCATTAAAATTTTTGAGCTATCAAACGGTTTAAGCTGCTCTAATTGAAAATAAACTAACCCTGCAACAACACAAATAAGCCATGTAGCTATTAGCGAAAATACGAAAGAGTTAGATTTATTTAAACTTGGCAATGCTTTGCTCTAACACATCAATACTTACATCAATCAACTGAACTTTTGCTGTTAATTGTTGTACTATTTTTTCATCTTCATACTGACTCTGACGCATAGTATCTGTACTGTTTGCTATTTGCGCAGTATTACCAGCCTGTTGTGAAACCTCTTGAGCAACTGAGTCTGTGCTTACAGATACAGCCTTGATTTGTTCACTCATTTTAGAAATGTTTTCTTTCATGGCTGTACTAATATGTGTTAAATCAACAACAAAATTTACACATTGGCTCATAGACTGAGTAGATGTTTTGCTGTTGTTTACCAAATCTTTTAGTGTAAGCCCTATTTTATCGGTGGTGGCTTTGCTGTTATTAGCAAGCGAGCGAACTTCATCCGCAACAACAGCAAAGCCTCGTCCATGCTCGCCCGCCCTTGCAGCTTCAATTGCAGCATTAAGCGCTAAAAGATTGGTTTGTTCAGCAATACCAGATATTTCATTAAGTAAATTTGAAATAACATCACCAGCGGCCACTAACTGATTAATCTGCTCTTCTGTATGATTAAGGAGTGTTAATAACTCTCTACTTTTATCATCTGTTTGTAGTACGTCTTGTAAAACACCACTTGCTGCTTGTGTTATGTTGTCTACTTGATGTTTAAGTACTTCACTTTCTTCTTCAACTAGTTTAAACCCATTAGCAACTTGGGCACTTGAATTAGCAATCTCGTCAGTTTGTTGCGTACGTTGTAGAGCTCCATCCGCTAATTTATCATGTACTTGGATAAGCTCTCGTGAATTAGTCTGGAGAGACTCTGATTGAGTTTGTACTTGCTTTATAACATCAGATAAATATTCAAGTAGCGTATTAAAACCGTTTACTGTTTCACTTTTTGTATCTTCAGCCCGCAATGAAAGCTTTATATGTTCGGAGTCGTGCATTATCTGCTCTGTCGCAAAACTAAGTGATAAACCCGCCCTGCGCTCGCGTTGTAATGTTTTAGCTATATAACCTGCAACTAGCACTTCAACAATTGCATACCCTGCATGTATAAGTACTGTAGTAAAAGCGAGCCTGTCGGGGTCAAATACATAAAAACCTGTATTTTGGGTTTGCAGGTAATAAAAAGATAAATGATGAACAGCTACAAATATAATAGCAGTTATAAAAACACGCCACTGCACAAACATTATAAGTACAGCCATTAAAATGAATATTTCGAAGTGAACTTCTATTAGCCCAAATGTCTGTTGGATATGTAAAAAAGAGAACATCATAATAGCGGCTGCAACTACATGTGCCGTTACAACACTGTCAGGCTTCGTTCTAAGTAACCAAATTGGGAGTATGCAAAGCGGCAAGCCGATAATAAAAGCTTGAGTTAACGTACCAAAATACAGACCAACACCGATAGACTCAATAAATAGAAGGCTAAAAATAATGGTGAACAACCGAGCGACACTAGACATAAAACCCTTAAATATATTGTAGGTTACTAAATACACACCATTATACGTAGTAAAACTTAAATTAGAGCACCGATTCTAATAAAATTTAAGATAATTAGAGCCAAGCTTTGAATAATCTTATTTTATTACAGGCAGTATTTTTTTAAACGTAGGCGTTGCTGCTTTTTTTGTCCATTGAAAAATAACAATTTCAGCGCATGAAATTACCGCACCCGCTTGGCGTAATTGCTCAACTGCCAAGTTTTTATGTTGCGGATTTCTCGAGCCAATACCATCGTGTACGACAATAACCTCAAAACCATTTTCTATTAAATCTAAGCATGTTTGTAAAACACACACATGCGCTTCAGTGCCCACAACAACAACCTGCTTTTTATCATGGCTTTTTAACTTATCAATAAAGCCAAGCTCTGCACATGCACTAAAGTACGTTTTATGAAAATACATAGCATTAGGTAATGTATTTTTAATTTGCTGATTAGTCGCGCCCAGCCCTTTGACATATTGCTCAGTTATTAAGACCGGAACGTCGTGAATAATACCTGCCTGCGCTAACTGCAATGTACTTTTTAAAATATTCGGAAAATCTTTAATTGCAGGAGCAAGCAACTCTTGTAAGTCTATTATTAATAATACGCTGTTTTTTACATCAATATTAGATAAAACCACTATACTCTCCTCATGAACATTAACTGTTATCTATTTAGATTAGCTCACTATTTGAAAATAGAAATTTTAACTTTACGTATATTATTTGTAATTAAAAAATAAAAACTTATGCTATATTTACTATCTAGCTAAGTATCATCCTATCCTCCACTGAGAGTGTTTATAAGTGCGTTTGAGCAAAGTTTTTTTTCATATCACCATTATTTTTTTACTATGCATTCAATGTACTTTTGCATCACAAAACTATGCTCAACAATTACAACGTATTTCTACTGACGAAGGTCTCTCGCAAAGTTACGTTTTGCAGACACAAGAAGACGAAATTGGCTATATTTGGATAGCTACCCAACAAGGTTTAAATCGCTTTGACGGGTATAAAGTAAAAACTTTTAATGGTGGCTTTGGTTTAGATAAACACTATATTTATGCGTTATTTAAAGCCGAAGACGGAAAAATTATCGTTTCAACTGATCTTTCTGGTGCGTTTATAATAGATCCCCTCACTTTAAAAACCGAAAAAATCTATTCAGGTCAAATAGATAAAGAACAAAAGATGTTTTCTCCAATCTCCGCGATGACCCAAAAACAAAATACTTTTTACTTCGCCATAGATGGTCAAATATATACATTTGATGAGACGAGCAAACGCTTTGCACTTAAACTAGCTCTACCAAATGAAGGTGACTATATTAGGTCATTAACGATATATAAAAATACTTTATATATTGGTACAAATGATGGCTTATACACGGCAAATATAGATAATTCAGAACTTGTAAAAATCCCTCTTCATCCCCCTGAAAAAAATACGATAGATAATGTAAACGTCAAATTCTTAAGTGTTGATAATGAATTAGGATTACTTGTTGGTACTGTTGAAGGCATGTATCAATTAGCATTCGATAATAACAAAAATATATCTGCAGCAAATATTACAACGTTAATCCCTGATTATAATATATGGGATTATGCCAATACTGTTTACGGGGAGTTTGTAGCAACCGAAAGTGGATTGTTCAGTTATCACCGCGAAACCAAAGAACTAGAGTTCATTTTAAATTATGAAAAAAGTAAGTTTAATATTAGTGAAAACTCAATCAACGACCTAATGATTGATAAATCGGGTGTACTTTGGCTAGCTTCTAGAACCCAAGGAGTGTTTACTTGGCCAGTCAAAACTCAACGGTTTAAACATATTTTTTTACCAGGGAATAATACTGTTCATGCTGCCTATCAAGATAAAAATAATATTATATGGCTAGGGACCGAAGATGGTATTGCGCGCTACGACCAAGTTACAAATAAAAGTAAAGTATATTTAAGCTCGACCGACTCAAAAGCTATATATGGAGCATCTGCGGTATTTGATATTTTTGCGTCTTCGATTGGAGATGATCAGTTTCTTTGGCTTGTTACTTTCAACGGGTTCAAACTTTTTGATAAGCAAACAGGTAAAGTTATTGAAAACCAAGACACAGAGAATGATGTAATTAACCGATCAAACTTATTTGGCTTTGCCCAATTATCTGCAGACACATATGCATTTATGTCTGATGATAACTTTTATCTTTTTAATGAAACAACCGGAAAAACAAGAATTATTAAGGGACTCAAAGAGCAAGTCGACCCTTTATTTTCTTACGCTTTTTATAAACACCTCGACACACATCCTGAAGAGTTTGTGCTTGGTACATCAAAAAGTTTTTTTAGGTACAACGAAAAAACGAAAACTTTAACGACTATATTTCAGTCTTTTAATCCTAAAGAAGATATTTTTTACACTGTAGAAAACTTTTACTTAGACTCAAAACGGAATACTTTATGGTTGGCAACCACCCAGGAAGGCTTAATTGGTGTTGACCCAGTTACTTATGAGAGAAAACACTACATAGGATTAAAAAATTCATTTAATACTGACTCTATCTATTCATTACTTCCTGATCAAAATGGTTTTTTATGGGTAAGTAGCAACAATGGTTTATACCAAATAAACCTAGATACACTCATTGTGATGAGTTATTCAGTAAAGGACGGATTGAATATAAACCAATTTACTCCTATAGCTGCAACAACGTTAAATGATGACAGGCTAATTTTTGGCAGTAATGTCGGAGCTCTACTCTTTGACCCTCTAGACTTTGATGAAGAAGAGTTATTTAAAAAAAGTAATGTAGCGATTACCGATATAAATCTTTTTACCAAAGAGCTCAATTATTACCCTCATCAATATCTTAGCCAACCACTTGAGCTCAGTTATGAAGATATGGGGTTGACGGTTAGTTTTTCTAACTTTTCTTACCCCAATATAGACAAAGCGTATTATAAAGTTACCCTTTTAGGGCCAACGTCTCTTACATATGAAGACTTACAATCTAATCAAGTGTTTTTCACAAAGCTCCAACCGGGTAGTTACTCACTAAAAATATCAGCACATAATCGCGATGGTATTGTTACAAGCGAACCAGCCACGCTTATCATCAACGTAGCTTACGCTCCATGGAAGTCGCCCTTTGCTATTGCCGCCTATATAGCCTTAATACTAGCCGTATTGTTTTTTATTTTTTGGCAATACCGCAGCCGCCAAGTTGCAATAGAACAAGCTCATAGAGCGACTATTCATTCGCAAAAGCAAACAGAGCTCGCGCTTAAAAATAACAAAAGTGGCGTGTGGGATTATAATTTTAAAGATGCTTCCGTAAGCACGCTCAGAGGAATTGAATTAGGCTATACAGGCTTGCCTGTACGCGTACACATAGAACAATTTTTGGCGCTAATACACCCTGATGATCGACGTCGTTTTGAAAACCAATGGGAAAACTACTTCAAATACAAAAAACAACAAAACTGGCAAGCAACCTATCGCTTACAGCACAAAGATGGCCATTGGTTATGGTATCAAGATACAGGTCAAGTTATATATGATCCTCAAACAAATGAGCCGTTATATGTTTCTGGCATATATACTAATATCACAGCGCAACGTGCTAACGAGCAACAAGCAAAAATTTTAGGTGAAGCGTTCAGCCAAATAAATGATTGGCTCCTTATACTCGATAAACATTTAATGCCATTTTCTGCGAACAACAGTTTTATTGAAACATTTTCAAATGAAAAAGTAGCCACTAAAATTAGTCCTAAATTGTTCATAAAAGCGATTGGTAAAGATAAGTGTAAAGAGTTTGCTGGTATTTTAAAAAAATTAAAACCGACAGAAAACTGGCAAAGTGATGCTTATATAAAAACAGCAAGAAATAACGAACATCCAATTCATATAAGTGCCACAGCAGTTACAAAAGATACTGCAAGTTACTATGTGGTGGTTATTACAGATTTAACCGAGCAAAAACGTGCTGAAAACGAATTGCGCTATTTGGCTAACTTTGATCCTCTAACGCATCTCCCAAATCGTAGTTTAATGTATCAAAACATTGAAAAAGCGATTAAATATGCCGATGAAAGTAATACACAATGCGCATTATTATTTATTGATTTAGATAAGTTTAAACCTGTTAATGACTCTTTTGGCCACGCAGTTGGCGATAAGCTCTTGTGTAATATTACCCAAAGAGTGAACGGTATGCTCGGCGCAAACGCAAAACTTGGCCGACAAAGTGGTGATGAATTTTTAGTGCTGATTCAAAATATAAAATCGCTTCAGTCTCTTCGCGATACAGTAAGAAAAATTAGTAATGAGTTAGCTAATAAAGTAATTATTGAAGACTTCTCTATTAATATTTCAGCCAGTATTGGCGTTGCTTTATACCCATTCGATGCTGTAACCACCGATTTACTTATCCGTAATGCCGATGTAGCCATGATGCACGCTAAACAAGGCGGTAGAAACGACTTTAAGTTTTTTAGCGATGAAATGAATGAGCTGATAAAACAAAAGTTACTGCTCGAAAATGATTTAAAAGATGCAGTGAAAGACAACCGATTTTTTAATCACTATCAGCCTATCATCGACATAGAAGAAAAAACGATAAATGGCGTGGAGTTACTCATGCGCTGGAACAATCAAGGACAGTTAGTATCGCCTGCACTTTTTATTCCTGTCGCAGAGGAAACCGGTTTAATAGAACTCCTTACTGAGCAAGCATTGCAACGAGCTCTTATTGAACTTGCACCTATACTCAGCGAAAACCCATTGTTTTACATATCTTTAAACTTATCGCCTAAACACATTTTAAAAACAAACATAACCCAAAGGTTAATGTCTATATTAGCGGACTCTCAAGTTCATCCAAGACAATTAAGACTTGAAATAACAGAGAGTATTTTACTAGAAGATAAACTCAAAGCAGCCAAGCAGCTACATAACTTAAAAGCTGCTGGGTTTAAATTACTACTTGACGATTTTGGTACAGGTTACTCGTCACTCACCTATTTGAGCCAATTTCCTATTAATGTTATTAAAATAGATCAAAGCTTTGTAAACAGTATTGGTATAGATAAAGGTGATGAGTCAATCATTAAGACCATTCTTTCATTGGCCGAAAACCTAGATCTTTACTGTATTGCAGAAGGAGTAGAAACGCGCGAACAGATGAACTTTTTAGCTGGAGTTGGATGCAATGTACTGCAAGGTTACTACTTTGCAAGGCCAATGGATGCTAAAGACTTACGTAGAAGCGATTGTTTTAGCAATATCGTTGATTTGATTTAAAACATTAAAAGCGTGCTAATCAGTTTTACACGCTTTTATATTAATTTGTATTAATGAATGTGATGGCATTCGTGGCTTTCAATTTGTAATACACTATTGTGTACATTAAATTTTTCAGCTAACAGTTGTTCTACTTTCATACGACATGCTTCATCGTGTTTTTCAATAGTACAATGTTCTTTAAGGACAACGTGTGCGCCTACTACTACACCCTTATATTTTCGCGTGACAGTGACGTTATGGACATTGTGAACATGCTCCATATCTGTAATCTCACTTTCAATATCTGCTACTTTAGGGAGTTTGGCCTTGTTTAAGCGTAAACCTTTTATACAACTAATAATGACCTTAACACCGGTAAACAACACGAAAGAGGCGATTAACATGCTCGATAAAATATCGATAACAACCCAGCCCGTAAAATATATAAGAATACCAGCCACAAATGTCGATACTGTCGAAATCAAATCAAAAAATGAATGTAAAAATACCGCGTAAACATTAATACTCGCTTTGCGGCCTTTATATAAAACCCATGCAGCAGCACCATGAAACAAAAAACCAATAGCAGCAATAACCGACATTAAATAACTATTAATAGCCAGCTCATTTCCTTCATGCTGGTGTATATAGCGCTCACCACCTTCATACAAAATAATTAAACTTATTGCTAGATATAAAAACCCGTTCACCAGACCGCCTAGAAGCTCAGCTCTTTGATGACCATCGTTATAGGTTTTAGCAAAATGAATAGCGAGACTTGATGCAATCAGTGCGATGAATAACGAACTATTGTGAACAAACAAATGCCCCGCATCGGCAAGTACAGCAAGCGAATTAGAATAATAAGCACCTATAACCTGAATTACCATAAACGAACACGTAATTGCTAGCGCAATAAGTAACCGACGACGAGAAGCTTGATGTGTAGTGATTTCTGTCATGAAATGCTTGAATAACCTATACTTAAAGTGCAAATAAGCCAAAGATGGCTTAGAGTAGAAAGGGTAATGATATACAGTATCAATTATAATACGTACTGCCCTCAAACGCACTAAAAACTTAGTAAATCAAAAAAAATGTGCTAATAATTAGTAGGTAAAAACAATAAAAATACAATAGATAACAATTTAATTGTGGCTTAAGCACATGGAGAGTTAAGTGAGTAATAACCGATCAGATGAAATGTGGCAAAACATGAAGTTACTGCCATTTTGTATATTACTTTATGATGCCAATGAAGATATATTCAAAGTTAACAGTCAGGCACTGAGTTTATTTGACTTAGAAGAGCAACCACATTTTAAAAAAAACGATTTTGCACATATCACTTTAACCAATCACCACAGTAAAAAAGAACTGTTAATCGAAGATCTATTCTTAGACTATTTTACAGCAAATAATCAATGCCAGTTTGCTTTATCAAAACAAACATCTAAATTACTACTCAATGTAAAATTTGCAAAATTATCTAACTCAAACTCTATTATCATCATCGATATATTAAATAACAATGTAGATGAACAGTATGATTTCGATAATATTATTTCGAAAATTTCAACTGACTTAATTGATATTCAAAATGACGATGTTGATAAGCATATCAATTATGCATTAAAAGCAATCGGTACAGTTTGCCAAGCAGACCGAAGTTATCTTTTTAAATTCGCCGAAGATGGTAAAACCATGAATAATACTCACGAATGGGTCAATAATGGTATACAAGCATTTAAAGAGGACTTACAGGATCTTCCAAAAAACACTCTCCCTTATTTTTTTAGTTCAATGGTTCGCACTCACTTATTCAGAGTTAATAATGTAGCGACGTTACCTATTCAGGCAATAAGTGAAAAAACAATTTTTCAACAGCAAAAAATAAAATCGGTACTTTGTATTGGTTTACGTTATGACAAAGAACTCGTTGGTTTTATTGGCTGTGATTGCGTTGTTAAAAAGCGAAATTGGACTGATTTAGACCTCATTCGCTTAAGGTTAGTAGGCGAGATGCTTGCTAATGCTTTCAAAAGTTTAAACTACAAAAAAGAGCTACAAAAAGCTCAGCAGCAACTTATTAAGGCTAATCATAAACTCAACAAACAAGTTAATACTGATGGCCTTACAAACATTGCTAATAGACGCTGTTTTGATCAAACTTTAAAATGCGAAATTAAGCGCTGCGCACGTAATAAAGAGCCTATTAGTTTAATAATGTGTGATATTGATTTTTTTAAGCGGTATAACGACAACTACGGACATCAGCTAGGCGATGAAGTACTAAAACGAGTAGCCAAAGCGCTGCATGATCTTTGTAAACGTGAAGGTGATTTAGCCGCTCGTTTCGGTGGTGAAGAGTTTACGATAGTTTTACCCGCAATCGATACAGAACATTGTCAAAGGTTTGCAGCTCTGATTCAGGAAAAAATTGCAGAACTAGCAATTGAACATAACTTTTCAAGTGCCAGTAAATACCTTACTTTGAGCATTGGATTTTATAGCTTTATACCCAGTCAAAAAACAACACCTAAAGAATTAATAACTAACGCCGACATAGCCCTCTATAACGCAAAAGAAACAGGCAGAAATAAAATAGCCCGGTTTGAGAAAGCCAACTAAGTCAGCGCGCTGCAGTGAGTTTTAGTGGTTAAAAGTCTGCTGTAGTGATAATCTATACACGCTGAAATTATAAACAATACAACCACTCAGCGTTTAATTATTATAAGGAATGTTTAAATGGATCCAGTCACACAAATTCTCGACATGATTTTTACCGTTGAGGCTTTTTTACTTGTTTTTGTTATCGTGCTTTTAAAAAGTAGCGTTAAATTTGTACCACAAAACCGCGCCTGGTTAATCGAACGTTTTGGTAAATACCAATCAACTAAAGAAGCCGGCCTAAACTTTATTATTCCATTTATTGATAGAATCTCGGCTGATCGTAGCTTAAAAGAACAAGCTCAAGATGTACCATCGCAGTCAGCTATCACTAAAGATAACATCTCACTTATAGTTGATGGAGTACTGTACTTTAGGGTACTAGACCCTTACAAAGCAACGTATGGCGTTGACGACTATACGTTTGCAGTTGTACAACTTTCGCAAACAACGATGCGTTCAGAATTAGGTAAAATGGAGCTTGATAAAACATTTGAAGAGCGTGATTTACTTAATACCAACATTGTTGCAGCTATAAACCAGGCATCTGAGCCTTGGGGTATTCAAGTACTTCGCTACGAAATTAAAGATATTGTGCCACCTAACTCTATTATGGAAGCGATGGAAGCACAAATGAAAGCTGAGCGTGTTAAGCGTGCTCAGATTTTAGAGTCAGAAGGTGACCGCCAAGCAAATATCAATGTTGCTGAGGGTAAAAAGCAAGCGCAAGTACTTGCCGCTGAAGCCGACAAAGCCGAGCAAATTTTACGCGCTGAAGGTGAAGCAACAGCAATTACAACTGTTGCTGAAGCACAAGCAAATGCACTTATTAAAGTTGGTGAAGCTGCAGATACCGAGCAAGGTCAAAAAGCAATTCAGCTAGACTTAGCAACTAAAGCAATTGCAGCTAAAGAAGCGATAGCTCGTGAGTCATCAATTGTATTACTGCCAGACAACGCGACAGATGCAAGCTCAATGGTTGCCCAAGGTATGGCAATTATTAATAGTTTAAATAAAAAGAATTTGGGTTAATAACTAAATAAAGAGGTTTGTATGGATTTTATTACGCAAAATTTACCGCAAACACTTATGGTACTTGGTATTGTTGCTTTAATAATAGAAGTAGCAGTACTTGGCCTTTCTACATTTATTTTGTTGTTTTTTGGATTATCGTTATTCCTCACAGGATTATTAATGAGTTTTGGTATTTTACCTGGCTCATTAACAACAGCCCTTTGGAGTAACACAGTTGTAACAGCGGGCTTAGCCGTTGCACTTTGGAAACCATTAAAACAAATGCAAAATCGCGTAGATAAGAAGCAAGTGAATAGTGATTTTGCTGAACTTACTTTTGTACTTACTAGCGATGTAACAGAACAAGGTTTAACTACCCATCAATATTCAGGTATTAGCTGGAAACTCAAAAGTGAGCAACCAATTAGCGCCGGTACTGAGGTTTTAGTAACCAAAAAAGAAGTGGGTGTTATGTGGGTTAAGCCTAAAAGCTAACCATCACTTTAAAACAAGCACTGTGTATAATAAATTACAGTAAAACGGGCGGCTCAAACTGCCCGTTTTTTATGCCTGAGATTTTAAATACAGCGCCTTGTTCAGTAACAGTATTATTAATCGATTCATCAAATGCCGATGTCACAAGTAACAATTCAGCATTTTTACCGCCAAATGCAGTGCATGTCGGTTTTATTGCACAAAGCTTTATTGTTTTAATTAGCTCACCGCCTGGGGATAAACATATAACACACCCCATTCCCCATACAGCTAGCCACAAATT
>Ga0209309_10002922_pt1 | contig 15101 bp, 4 predicted proteins | sample COGITO_mtgs_1204_2_FD_184807 | JGI IMG/M metagenome (GOLD analysis project Ga0209309, IMG submission 184807) | Pelagic marine microbial communities from North Sea - COGITO_mtgs_120412 (SPAdes) (version 2) | ecosystem: Environmental > Aquatic > Marine > Epipelagic ...
GATGAAATATTTGAAGATATAGACAATGATCTTGATTATACAAAATTTGTTTTGTCCACATCAAACGCGACGGCACTAAAAATCCAGAAGCTAAATACCAATGGCACTTATTCAGATTTAAGCTCTCCACATACATTGGTAGCAGGTCAAAGTACTTTATACATACTTGCATCGGGATCAGTGGATGACAAAGGATCTATTAAATTTGAGAGTGATGATGTCGGTACATCAACTGCGAGTGTGAATACTGCGACTACTTCTTCAACAGCCTTGGTTGTCGATAATAATGCCGGAGACATCAAAGTGGGTGATTTAGTAACAGGAACAGGGATATCTGGAACGGTGAGGGTGGAGAAAGTAACGGATCAAAACAATATAGTCTTGACAAGCGCACAGTCTTTATCCGATAATGTTGTATTAACTTTCACAGCATCACTGACTGAATTCTTCACATTGAAGATATCTAGATCTATTGGTGTATTCCACGTTTCGAAGACCGGCGATGATACTAACAACGGAACTTCTACGTCAACTGCTTTTGCCACCATTGGCAAAGCGATTTTAGCAGCTCAAAACAGGGATACGATTAAAATCGGAGAGGGTACCTATACTGAAAATTTGGTAATTAATGAGGGCTTGACCATCCAGTCTACATCCTACAGCGCAAGTATGAGTGATGCAAATATCAAAAAAACTATTATTAAGGGTACTGTAAATGCAGGATCTGTCGTATCTATTTTAGATGCTGAGGGAGTCACTTTAAGGGGACTGTCCATTCAAGGTAGCGGAGGTATCAATACAGATGAATCTGGTTCAAGTCGAGGCTGGGTGTATGAAGATGGAACGGTTGTACCTGATGCCATTGTAGATATTATTGATTGGGAATCAGACAATGAAAAAGTAGTTTCAGAAATGAAAATCCAAGTGGTCTGATTAGAGGAGACAATCAACAGGCACTAGCATGGGGTGAAGGGGGTTGTTGTAGTGATATTTGGATCGAGGCGCCCACAGTAACTGCGTCAGTAAATGGATCGATCAGTGGTGCTACCGCTTTGGTAGTAGATGCTAATGTAGGAACTATTGAGGTAGGAGATATAGTAACAGGAGATGGAATATCAGGAACAGTTACTGTGGCAGCAATCTCGGATCAAAATAACATTACGTTATCAAATAACCAGTCAATTGCTGACAATGCAGCTTTAACTTTTTCATTTCCATATTCTGAAAAGAGCTTAAGATTTACTGATGGCAGCCGTTCATTTTATACAGTTGGTCCTGGATTTACTTATGCAGACGCCGTTCAGAATGTAACTGAGAACATCCCTCAAGCTACGGTTATTAAGGTAGCTAGCGAGGCCATTTGGGATAAAATGGTAGCCGCTAATGCTGGTTGGTCATATTTTGGCATGATCAACATCAAGCAAAAAAGTGTTAAAGGTGCGGGAGTTGCTATAAGTGAGTCCTCTGTAGATCTTGACTATGTTCATATTTATGATCATCAAGTAAGTGAATCTGATTGGGTCAATGCCGCTGGAATATTTGCTCGAGATGCAAAGAAAATCAACATTTCAAATTCGAGTATCTACAATAATGATGTACAAAATGGAGATGGTGCAGGCATCGGTGTATTTTGGTCTCAAGAGCTGTCTGTGAGTAATACAACCGTCTACGATAACAATGCTGTGGGGGACAACAATTGTACGGCCGGTGGATTGATGACCCAAGAGTTAGATAAATTAACTGTGCTGAACAGTATGTTTTACGATAATGAAGCGAGATGTGATCATTCGGTGAGAATAGGTAGGGTTCAAGAGTATTCTGTGAATCATACTTTAATCGAAAATGGATTGAATTTTCAAGATGTTGAAAATTATACTGGTGTAGTTCAAAACTCAATAGTCTTGAGCAATTCCATTCAACAATGGGGCGCAACGAAGCCGAGCAAGCTAACCATACAAAACAATTTGATTAATGGTAATATCAATTTGGATTATGAGATTGATAAATACGGTGCTAATAATCTTATCGGGGCCAGTACGGCTTTTGTTGATGCGGCCAATCGTGACTATCAATTGACTTCTTCGAGTGTGTTGATTGGAGCAGGTATAGCTTCAAGTGATGTTTTGGATATCAAAGGCACTACAAGACCTAATCCAGCAGGATCTAAGCCTGATATCGGACCCTATGAAAATGCATTGGAAAAGCCAGATTTGATTTTTGCTCCCTATTTTGCGACTGAAACTAGTCCTCATTGTTGCTATTATACCTCCGTTGACATGTTTGATGCTGACAATGACGGTACTGATGAGGTCCTTTATATCGCAAGAACGGATGACAATGACAGCTACATAGTGAAGCTTTTCGATGCAGCTGACAGTACTTCAACGACACTGCACGAAGATTGGAGTGAATACACTTATGCCAAACCCCTTGACATCAATCAAGATGGATTTTTGGATGTGGTCATTGGAAATTCAAGCAAAACAGCTTATCTAATCAATAATGGCTCGGGCGTATTTGCTGCGCCCACCAAGGAGTATTCCGATAATGGAATTGATTTGGGATATGCTCAAAGAATGGTTTGGGGTGACATCACCGGAGATGGTCGCATTGATGGATTACGTGGAGATTGGTCGGGAATTATTATCTATGAGTTTCTCTCTGACGGGCCGAGAGTGAGCAGTAAACAGTTAAACAACATAAACAACGAATGGTTGGGTGACTTCAACAATGCTTTTGTTGCAGACATCAATGGAGATACTAAGACAGATCTTATACTAGAGCGAAGATGGAATGGTCAAAGCCAAGCGCAAGATCTCTTCGTTTATTTGCAGGAAGATGGGGACCTTATTTACAATGCAGGTCTTTCCCTTATAGATAAGCTTCCCGGAGCAGGTCAAGATGACAATTCTGATCGTGACCTAACCTTAGACTTTGGTGATCTTGATGGAGATGGGGCTGGAGATTTATTGGTGGCTTACACACCTAACAAAGCAAATACCTCAAGTGGTGCTTTAAAAAGATTTGAGTTAACCAATAATGACAGCACATGGACTGAGGTAGCATTGAACTTAAGAATTTCGAGTGATTCGGTTATTGCTATTTCAGATTATTATGGTGCTGTATTTGCTCCAAAAATTGCCGTACTTAAAGATAGCACCGTAAGTATTGTAGCGCTTGTATCAAATGAAAATGAAGGGGAATGGGATCGTTACTTTGTCCCTGGATTATTCAATATCAATGCCAGTGGTGAGCTTGAGCAAAAGAAGGGGTATTACTCATCGGAGACGTTCACCATGAATCCATGGGACAGCCGGATTAATTATGATTTGGGAAGATTGAATAGTGGGGCTGCCTTAGACATGGCTTTTCATGGAAGATTGGCAGGAGATAACAGAAATAAGTTAGTTATGTTCACCAATACCAACACGGTGACGCCTACCGGTGATTTAGCAGCACCGAGCTTGCCGACGATCACCATCGCAGGAAGTAAAGTAAAAATCAACTTCGCTACGAGTTCTGATTATTACAACATCAAGATATGTAGTGGCGCTAATTGTAACACGCTATACACCACAAGCACTGGCGGAGGAGTTGCAGATGTAAGTGGCCTGGTTTACACAGGTGCTGGAGCCAAGGAGCTAGAATATTTCTTAGAAAAAGGTACTTACAGTGTTTCGATCCAAAATATCGATAGCAAGTTTGGGGTCTCTGCTTTTGTAAGTTCGCCTGACTTTGTTGTTGAAGGACTAGATTTTGCGGCAAGTACCGAATTGATGGATGATTTTTTCAATGAAGTACATTTAATCAACATGGACTCAGATGTCAAGCCGGAAGCTTATGGATACAAGAAAAGATTCTGGTCTGGATCGGGTGAGCAACCTGCTTCATTAAAGATTTTTAATTTAGACAACAATAACTCTAAATCATTCACACTTGATAATGAGTCTAGCATAGTCATCAGTGATTTTGATAGTAATGGTCAGCCAGATATTATTGTAGACAACCATAGCCATGATTGGCCATCGACACCATTTTCTACTTTGATGAATATTGATGAGAATTCCTCTGTGAGTGTTTTCAGTGAGTCTTTCAATAAATTATCATTAGGAATTAGAGGAGGGCGACATGGTAGTGGCATTACTGCATCTAACATAGCCATCGATATTGACCAAGATGGTCGGGATGAGCTGGTTACCGGATATGCCAATAATTGGGGTGAATATGATGGGGGTATAGGACTTTTCTCTATTGAATCAAAAAATCTTAATGATACTACCATTCTTTGGTTGCGTGGAGAAGATTCCAACGAAAACGGTGTAGAGTATAAAGGTGCAGGACCATTATTCTGGTCAAAAATGGATGCGAGTGGACGAAGTGAATACCGAGGGATGGCGCATACCTATCTTAATCCAGATGGTGATGGAGATACGGACCATTTGATTGCCATCAATATGAATGGCTCAGGCCTTGCAAGAAGTGCACTATATGGTGTAGAATCTAAAAGTAGTGGTGCGGTACAAGGATATTATCTAAACAGCTTTGCAGATAAGAGTATCCTTGATATGCAGATTTTTGGGGAAGATTCTTCAAAATATTCAGTCTTAGTTTCCTACACGACTGACTCTGATTACTGGTCCGATGCTTTCCGAACTCGAGAGATTAGTTTCCTTAAAATGGAGATATCAAAATCGGGAGATTTCTTCCAAAATCTTAAAAAAGCATCAGAAAACGTGACTATGCTGATTCCAGTAAATTATAAAAGTCAAACCAACAGTGCTATTGCCTATTCAGACTTTGCACTAGAGGGTATGCCTATTACCAACTCATTTGCGATAGCAGATGTGAATAATGATGGGCTCAATGATATTGTGGGTGTGGGAAGTAATACATCTGATACTTGGAATGGCCAGGCAATACTGAATTTCTACTTGCAAAACGCAAACGGGGGATTAGATCAATACATCTCGCAAGTAGCTACTGAGGCAAAAGGTTTCTCTTTCATCAGTTCTATCAATTTGATTGACATCAATGCGGATCAAAAAGTAGATGTTGTGATTAGTGGACGAACCAGACAGTCTGATAATGGTAATACCATAGGATTCATCAACAATACTAGCATGACTGTAGGAGGTGCTTTGACTGCTCCTACCGAATTGATCGGACAGAATAATGGTTACAAGGTAGAGCTTAAATGGTCAGATACCAATACAGGAAAAATTGGTTATGCTGCCCAAGTAGGTATAGATGATAATTTTAATTTGAGTAGGGGCAATCTGAATGCATCGGGATATCCATTATTTCCAGATCGCTTTGAAAGTTTCCAAAAGTCAAAGAGACAAGTCTTTGATGCTTATGATCTAGCAGATTCATATTATTTCAAGGTCAAGGCCATTGATCAATTTGGTAATACCTCAGCATTTTCAGCTATACAAACCGTATCAATTACTGAGCCATTCAAGAAAATGGATCAAGCGATACCTGGAATTGCCAATGGTAATGTGGCTTGGGGAGATTATGATCGTGACGGAGATTTAGATTTAGCCTTAATGGGGACCTCACAAGGCTATCAAACAATACTTTACCGCAATGATTCGGGAGTATTTGTAAATTCTAATAATGAATTGGAGCGTCAGTCTGAAGGAGATTTAGGCTGGGTAGACTTTGATAATGATGGTTATCTGGATCTAGTTGTTACGGGTAAAGATCTCGAGGCAGCTACAGTATTAAATATTTACAAAAACAATGGAGCAGGCTCCCTTGTGAAGATAGATAATGGTACGCCTATTGATGGTGTGACTGATGCTACGCTCGCCTTTGGAGATTCTGATGCCGATGGAGACATTGACATGGTCTTGGCGGGTCTCACCGTCAATGATGGTCAAATTGATTACATCATGAACCTCTATGAGAATAAATACAATTCCTCAGGTGGGGATGTTATTTTCGACAGAAATGATAAGTTCTATAGAGAAGGTTTTACCAAGGGAGATATTGAATTTGCCGATCTTGATAATGATGGAGATTTAGAAATCATCTATGCAGGTACGGGTAAAGGAGACAATCCTGTCGGAGGCATCATATCAAACACACGTGCAGGTTTGACTGGAGGAACCTATGATTATTCGGGTCAATTACAGTTGGGCGAGGCAAGTATCTCAGTGGGAGATATTGATTCAGATGGAGATTTAGATATCATTGCTACAGGTATTGCTGGTCAAGGAAATGATGTAAGAGAGAACGTGACACGTATGTTTACCAATGAATATTATGCTATTGATTCTCTTAGAGCCTACATTAATTTCAATGTGAGAGATAATGATGAGATTCAGTCTCTAGCCGATGGAGACATTGACCTGATTGATTTTGACAATGATGGCGATCTAGATGCTTTGATTTCTGGAAAAGATAAGAATGCGGTACCTACCACAGTGCTGTATGCACAAGCTGGAGGAAGTTTCTTTGTAGTGAACACACCCTTTGATTCGGTGATGCAGTCGAGTGTACGCTGGGCAGATTTTGATACCGATGGAGATATGGATGTGTTTATCAGTGGAAAAACTACTACTAATAGTATTACTCAGTTATTTGAAAATAATACAGGTAATATTGTCAATGAAGCACCAAGTGTACCTTCAAACCTTACGGTAACAGACTTTGGTTTTGGAAAAGTAAGATTGTCATGGGATCGTTCTAGTGATGACTACACTGAAAAGTCAAGTGTATCTTATGTGATTGCTCTAGGTGATGAACAGGGGAAATCGAATATTTTCACAACAGAGAGTAACCTAGAAACAGGAGTGAGACTTACGGCAAAGCCATCAGCGGCCTTACAAGATTTCATGTATCTAGAGTTAGACCCTGGGAAATACTATTTCTCAGTGCAGGCGGTGGATGCCAATTACAATGCTTCGAAATTCAGTCAATTCATTGAGTTTGAGATGAAGTATGCTTGGAAAGAGCTCAACTTAGGAGGAATTGTAGATAATAAGTTACCGGCAGGAGAGGATGCTTCATTGAAGTTCTCAGATTTTGATGGAGATGGAGACTTTGACTTAGCCATATTTGGAAAGAATCCTGATAGGCAATGGGACTTAGGCTTGCTAGGTAATAATGCGGGTAGTTTCAATAAGATTTTCGACTTTGAATGGATGACTAAAGGAGATTTTGACTGGGCTGATGTGAATGGAGATGGTACCTTAGATGTATTCATGACTGGAGAAGATCCGAATGATGAGACCCGAACAATTGCCAATTTATACTTGAACTACAGTGAACAGGTTGAAAATCTTGGTGGAGATGATGGCTTTGATGATGAAGATAATAATTTTGATGAAGACTGGGAGCCTTTTGCTTGGACGACTGATATGCTTATTGGTAATTGGCGTGTACTACCTTTTGAGGGCAGTCTTGCTGTCGGACCGAATCCCTATGAACAAACACCAAGCTTAGAGGATCAATATTGGTGGATAGGGCAAGATGGAAATATGAGAGAATGTTATACTGATGATCTGCTTACATTCGGTGCAGATGGATCATTCAGTATTGATTTCCAAAACTTCACATGGATTGAGGGTTGGCAAATAGGAGATGAAGATCCTTATTCAGGGAACTGTGGTAATCCTGCAGATGAGAATGTTATTGGGATAAATCCTAATGGAGAATTTTCTTACCAAGTATCGTTACCTTCAGAAGATGGTCTCAATGGAGTTACAGATGCACAATTGACTTTGTTTGGAGTAGGTGCGTATATAGGCGTACCTGCGGCCTATAACGGCGGAGAATTAAGGAATGCTGAAGGTCTAGTGAGAGACCCTAATGAAATCACCGAGAGAACATATACCTACAGGTTATTTGATGAAAATACTATGATGGTTTCTATGGATGTTGGGGGAATGCATTGGATTACGTTTCTAGGTAGAGACGGTGTCGAAGGAGAATCAGTTGCCAGCATTGAGCCTAAAAATGTCAGTAGTGACGAGTCCGTGACTGTTTATTTTGATCTTACCTTGGGTAATCAAGCACTGATTGGATATGATGGAGACATATATGCTCATACTGGTGTTCAAACTAATCTAAATGACTTGAATGCTGAGTTTCCCTGGGATTGGAGTTATCAAATTGGAAATTGGGGTGATAATGGTGTTCAGCCAAAACTAGAGAAGGTAGCTGAAAACTATTATAAAATGGAAATTTCTACTAGTATCAGAGAATTCTATGGGGTACCTGATGATGAGGAAGTTATAAGATTAGCCTTTGTTTTGAGGAATTCAGATCCCATACCATGTGAGGACGGCTCGGAGGGTTGTTGGTTAGTACATGTTGAAGGTAATGGGCACGATATTCTAGTTGACGTTAAGACAGGTGATGAAAATGAAAATGCTGGTCGTACGGAAGTTGCGAGTAATAGAAATATCGAGACTATTTACAATGCAAACAAAATAAGTATGACAGCCAATGATTTCAGTGGCAATGTAAACTTTGGTCAATCAGGTATTCCATTCAAGCCTTTGGTAAATGCCAAGGCGAAGTTCATTGATTTTGACAATGATGGTCTTCCTGAGTTAATTTATGCAGGTTCTACTTCATCTACCTCGGCAGGTGTAGCGGCAGTGTATGTTTACTACTTTGACAATATGAATGGAAATCTTCAGGCTTATGAACTTCAATTAGAAAATGAATTTCCGGTTTTGACAGGATCATCCATCGCATTTGGAGATGTGGATAACGATCAGGATTACGACTTGATATTGGCAGGAAGCAGCCCAGCTTCTGGTCGAGTAACAGATGTTTATCTCAACGAAGGTATTAACGCAAATGGTCAATTGATCATGAAAAAAGATGAATTGAATGCTGGAGTCATTACTGGAGTATCCAACGGTACACTTGATTTGGTTGATTTCGATAACGATGGAGACCTTGATCTAGTTGTCTCAGGAGATTCATTCGATGGAGATGTTCTTCAGCTTTATAGAAACGATCAGGGCGTTTATACCTCTATTTCTGAAACATTGAGCGGCTTGGCTGCTATGAAGAATGGACGTACCAGCTGGGGAGATTTTGATGGTGACGGTAATGCAGATATGTTGTATTCAGGAGAGGTGCTAGGTAAAGGAGAGTTTACCGGTCTTGCTCTATATGATCAGGTAACCGCGACTTATAAAGAGGATGCCTTTGATTTGAGTCAATTTACCAATGCAGCAGTTGCTTTTGGAGATTATGATGGAGATTCAGATTTAGACATGGCTTTGACAGGAGTAAATAAAAACTATGATGAGAGCGATCCAGGGAGTAATAAATACATCTCAAAGCTTTATGTCAATGTTCGAAACGAATCAGCATTATTGGATTCTGCTGCGGATGATACTGCTTCAGGTAGGATGGCTACTGTAGGTAAATTCAAGGTCAACAAGCCCCCATCACCACCTAAGGCGAGTAGAGTTACAAAAGTAGATAATGCACCTGCGCTGTATTCCTTTAGAAGGCCTTCGGATGGAGGTGATAATCCATCAGCACGTATTCAAGACGAGCGTCAAATGATGGAATTCAACTGGGAACCATCGGAAGATGATAATACTCCGAGTGCTGGTTTGACTTATGCCCTTCGAATAGGAACCGCCTCAGGTAAGAGCGATATTTTTGATGCTCAGGCTAATGCCGACGGTTCAAGAAAAGCGAGTGGAAAGGGAAATACTGAGCACAATACGAGTTGGTCAGTTGCCCTAGATCCAGGTACTTATTATTGGGCGGTACAAGCAATAGATCCCTCCTATGCATCTTCAGTATTCTCAGACGAGGAAACGTTCACATTACTTCCTGGAGGTGGTGTAGAGGTGAATCAAGCTCCTGTTTTACAGGATGATGAGTTCGGGATAAGAGATATTGTAGAGAATGGCTTTGAAGTGGGTAATGTGATGGGTACAGATCCAAATGGTGATGATATTACTTTTGCTATTGTTGCAGGAAATATTGATCAACCTTTTTATATCGATCCATCGACAGGTCAAATTGTGGTAATCAATAATGAATCATTCGATGCCGAAACAAGAGATGAGTATAGCCTCCAAGTGACAGGAAGCGATGAGCTACTTTCTGATACAGCTACTGTGTTGATTAAACTCGAAAAGAATGAAGCTCCTGTAGGGGAGAGCGGTAGTGAGACTATTTCAGAGGAGTTAGAGGATGGAACTATAGTTGCTCAACTTGTTGTCAGTGATGCCAACAACGATGAGATTCTATTTGAAATTGTCAGTGGTGATGATAATGGCGCCTTCACGATAGATAATGGAAATCTGGTCATTGCTAATTCTGGTGGACTTGTAGCTAATACAACCGTTGAATTACTCATAAAACTCTCTGATCCCTATGGTGCTGAATCTGATTTTACGTTCTCCATTGTTGTTGAAGAAGAAGCGTTAGGATTCAATGAGGTCTTACGTGCTGTGAGGGCCTATCCTAATCCAACGGCGGGTAAGATAGAAATAGAAATAGCTTCAGGATCACAATTAGAAATAGTAGTAAGTGATTTATCTGGCCGTATCGTACAAACTAAACAGGTGAACCGTACGGGAGTGACCATTGATATCGCTGATGAAGTTGCGGGTATCTACTTAATGACTGTGAAAGATCTTAACTCGAGTGACGTTAGAACTTTCAGAATAGTTAAGTTTTAATAGGTCATTTAACTTGAAAATTTCGAAAAGACTGGATCCCATAGGATTCAGTCTTTTTTTTTACGAGTCAGAGGGAAGTGACCCTTTCGCGCTATCATTGATTATTAATACTTCATCTTAATTGATCGTTCATTACAGCGATCATACTGATGCAAGATTGGTTTTCATGGACTAAGTGAGTATGATAATTATGATGAATGAAGGAATATAGACTAGGGTAAGATTTTATTACTCCACATCCCCCTATGCGCTCGCTGTCCGCAGAGACTAATAACATCAAATCATTCAATGGCTACTTGAGATGTATCAATAAGTTCTCAATGGAATCAAAGGAGGTACTGGTGTCTTTGCTCTCCAGTCTCCAGAGGCAATCAAGGCAATTTATGGTTGTCGACGTGGGAGTATCTTTATTTACAGCATATCCATTGCGCTGCAGGGCTTGAGCGGTCCAGTGAACTATAGTAGGATCTCCTTGCAAGAGCACATTACCCTTACGCTCATCCAGATGTTTTACCGTTCCTGTGGTTAGGTCAATATTGTTGTTGATAGGAAAGAGGGTTTGATCAATAGCCCCTTGCAAAATTAAATCCTCAGGACAACCTTCTAATATGGGCCGATTAAAATTAAAGAGCCATAAGCGATCCGACAATTGGAGGCTTACTTGTAGATCGTGGGTAGCTATAAGCACCCCTTTTCCATTTCCAGCAATGGATTTTAACAGCAACATGATCTCTATTTTATTGCTCAAATCTAGATGTGCGGTGGGTTCATCTAAAATGATCAAATCTGTTTCTTGTGCCAAAGCACGAGCAATCATTACTTTTTGAAATTGGCCATCACTGAGCTGATAAAGTTTCTTACTGGCTAAATAATCAATGTTTGTTTGACTTATGGCCAGATCTATGGCCTGCTTATCTGATGTGCTTAATCGACCTAGCCAGTTGGAATAAGGATGCCTGCCGAGGGCGATCAATTCTATGACAGAAAGGTGTGCGGCAAAGGGTTTTTCGGTAAGGACGACACTTATTTGTCTAGCCAAAGATGATTTTGAGATTTCATCAATGAGACGATCCTGATGATAAACGGATCCCGATATTCCCTTATGTAAGCCAGATAGGGTTTTTATGAAAGTGGTTTTACCGACCCCATTTTGTCCCATAAGGCTGATGATCTCTCCAGATGAAAGTGACAGATTGATGTTTTCTTGAAGCACTTTATTTGAACGCCCTTCAGTATATCCAATGGCCAGCGATTGGGTGTGAATTAACTTCATTTATCGAAAGTATAATGAATGTTTCTTTTTCTCAATAAGAGATAGACAACAAATGGAGCTCCTAACAAGGCAGTGACTGCATTAATAGGCAAAGTAGCCTCAATACCTGGTAATTGCGAGACCGTATCAAAAAGGAGCATTAAAATACCGCCAATAAGGATGATGAGAGGTGTTAATAACAAATGATTGGTGGTATTGAAAAGCATGCGTGCAATATGGGGCATGGCCAAACCAAAAAAAGCGATGGGTCCACAAAAGGCAGTAATCGTACCCGCCAATATACTGGTATTAATGATGATCAGAAGACGTATGATTTTGAGGTCTACCCCCATACTTTCAGCATAACTTGCTCCAAGTAATAAGGCATTCAATGATTTGGACAAGCCTATAGACATGATCATGCCGATAATGATGATCACACTAAAGATCATCAATTCATTCCAAGAGAGACTTCCTAGACTGCCAAAAGACCACATCATATAGGCTTGGATATTTGTAGCTTGACTGAAGTATTGTAAAACACTGATCAAAGCGCTTGATGCGGCACCAAGCATCAAGCCTAATATCAATAAGGTAACCGAATCCTTGAGTCTTACAGAGGCCAATATGATGGCCAACAAGACGCCAAAGGAGCCAAGTGCGGCCGCACATACCATAATCCAACTTCTGGCAATACCTGAAAGTTCGAAAAGGAGTCCAGCTTCAACCCCTAAAAAAATAACCAGAGCGACTCCCAGCCCAGATCCAGAACTAATACCTAAAATGAATGGCCCAGCCATAGGGTTCCGAAATAAGGTTTGCATTTGCAATCCACAGATACCGAGTCCACCACCTACGAGTATGGCTGTGAGTGCCTTGGGTAAACGAAATTTTGCCATAATCAAATGCCAAGAATTATCTACGGGAGGGCGCAATAGAATGAAATCAATCACACTTGATAAAGGGATGGCCACAGATCCTAAGCTTATATTTAGAGCAAATAAAGCAATTAATAAAACCCCCATTCCAACAAACAGTTGTCGCCACTTTTTTATTGAAGTATCAAAATACTGTGTGATCATGGAATCTTTTGAAAATAATAAGTAGGATGATCGGGTAGCAACTCTGGATGCAATATCCCAATAAGATCGGCAAGCACAAGATCGGGACGAGCGTAGGCCGATTCAAAGAAATCAAATCCACCATTGTTACCTATGCGCTTATTGTAATTGTAGATGCGCTGCTCTTGGTAAGCTTCAAAAAGTTCATATCGTGTATCTTGAGCCATCAACTCAGCGCGGGTATTGATAGAGGCCACCCCAATCCAGAATTGCGCTTCCCTGGCTCGATCGAGAACCGTTTCAAAACTAAGTTCTAACCATCCTGATGTTAGATTATCTTCCCAAACATAGCTGCCTCCAGCATCCTTAATGAATTGTGCTGACCAGTTTTTTCCACCCGGTAAGAACCAGGCATCTCCATATACCACTCCTGAAAATACACTGGGTCTTTCTGTCACGTTTTGGGTTAAATTTTTAAGCTGATGGTATCTTTCAACCATGCCAGTAAAAATAGAATCTGCAAGATTACTTTCATCAAAAATATAGCCAAAAAACTTGATCCATTCGGCACGACCCAAAGCAGTTTCTTCTAGAAAATCCGAATTATAAACAATAGGTATGCCCGCTTCGACAATTTTATCAAGTGTTGAGGATTCACCACCAAGATCAAAGGCAATAACTAAATCAGGTTGACTGGCCAATAGCAGTTCTAAATTTATTTTACCATTTATGCCTACCTCTATTATTTTGCCAGATTTTAGGCGGTTATAGATTTTTTCAGAATAAATATTGTTTGCGCCGACAAAACCAACCAATTTGTCTTCCAAGCCTAAAAGCTCTAAATAAGGCAGATGGGTGGTACTGGTGACGACCACCCGCTGGGGGATGTTTTCAAATCTATATTCAATGGCAGATGATGACCCGGGCCAAGGTTCCATCACCCTAAGATGGTCTTCTTGGATATTAAATTTAGTTGCATAATCCATGGATTGACTTGAAACGGTTTCATGAAGCCTATCGGTAGGCTTATTTTTACTACAACCCAACAGCACACAAAAACAGAAGAAAGCCAAGCATTTATTCATTTAACAAAATTGAGCAAAAAAAAGGAGTTATTTAGTTTAAATCTTCCTTACCTTCGCTTTGAACTCGGTTCTTGCCACAAATTTTTGCTGTCAAGATTAAAAGGGAATCTTGTGAAAATCAAGAACTGTCCCCGCAACTGTAAGGTTTACATGCTTCATCTACAATGCCACTGTTGTTTTCAATGGGAAGGCCATGAAGTGAACCAAGTCAGGAGACCTGCCTATTTCAAACATAAAATTTCGAGCTTCGGGTGAAAGCAAGGGAAGGTGAAAGTCATTTTTCTCTATTTACCATGGGCCCGGTTAACTAATTAACGGGTGAAAGTTATTGTATTCTGGATGACCTTTTTGTGTCCTTTTTTTTTAAAGGCGCAATCAGATACGGTTTTAATGCGGCCTATTGAAATAATGGGTTTTGGACTGGTGCCTTATGCCACAGGGGACGTAGTGCGTGTGATTCACACGGTCGATCCTTTAAAGACCTTGGACGCGGCACTTTTTAGCCAGGCAGGAATTTACATGAAAAATTATGGGCATCAACAGTTGTCAACCATCTCTTTTAGAGGGACGTCCGCTGTCCATACCAATGTGCTTTGGCACGGCATCCCAGTCAATGCACCCACCTTAGGATCAACAGATTTCTCACAATGGCATGCCTGGCTGATAGATGATGTGGCCATTCAGCCTGGAAATCAAGGGGCCTTATATGGTTCAGGTTCTATAGGGGGTACTGTGTTCATTGATCATTTTAATAAGATTCGAACGAACACGGCAGCCATTGGATTGGGCTTGGGCAGTTTTGGATATAATTTCCAAGGAGGTAGCGCAGAGTACAAAAAAGATCAGCTTCAAGGAACGACCCATATTTATCGTGAAGCCATCAATAATGATTTTACTTATCCTTTAAAAGGAACAGATCTTATTCAAACTCAACAAAATGCAGCCGCTTTGAGTTATGGCTTTCGACAAGAACTTCAACATTTTTGGAACAATCAGCGTTTATCTGTAGATCTTTTGCTCTTTTATCAAC
>Ga0209309_10002931_pt1 | contig 15077 bp, 27 predicted proteins | sample COGITO_mtgs_1204_2_FD_184807 | JGI IMG/M metagenome (GOLD analysis project Ga0209309, IMG submission 184807) | Pelagic marine microbial communities from North Sea - COGITO_mtgs_120412 (SPAdes) (version 2) | ecosystem: Environmental > Aquatic > Marine > Epipelagic ...
GAAAACTGAGGATAGCTGTAGATATGAAAGAAATAAAAATTAAAGTGCCTGATGTGGCGCATATTGTAATTTCAGGCCCAACCCAATGCGGAAAATCAATTGTGATGGACACAATCGAGAAGGCGTTGCGGTGATTAACACTAAATATGCGCGTGAAATATCGGATATGATATCGTGAGTAATCGACGACAAGACAAAACTACAAAGAAACAGATTGTAGAATGGGCAATACGTAACTTAGATGAATGTGGTATGGGTTGTGATGCGGATGAATATCATTGCCGGTGTTGGAGGTGTGGTTATGTTAGGAACACCGAAAGGTGTCATGTCATTCCGCATTCATTAGGTGGACCTGATGAACCTTATAACTACAGACTGTTATGCTCCGAATGTCATCATGAAGCACCTAATGTTGTTGATCCGAGTGCAATGGATAAATGGATTAGAGACACGAGTGTTCCAAATTACGATACCTTTTGGGAAATGAGGGGAATAATGGAAAGCATCATGAAAAAAACCTCGACACATTTTGGACATAAAGGTATAAATGATTCAACAAAGGAATGGGTACTCGAAGAGTTCAGAAAAGAGTGGGACAAAAAACAGGAGATGTATTAATGGCTCTAGGCAGTCGACGAGAAAGGTTAGTACCAAAAGGCAGTAAAAAGACTACTGTATATGAATTCCCGAATCACACTCCACTAGAGTATCCGGCAGAGTTGATCAAACGCCGTAGATTACAGATGCTAGTTCACAGCTGTTTGTATTACTGCTTAGATCAAAATATTTGGGATGACCATACATTCGATAAAAATGCAAAAGAGCTTGCAGAACTTATGACTGAATATCCAGATGCTTACTCTGATCGGTTCGATGAATACTTCGAAGGCTGGGATGGTTCCTCTGGGTTTCATCTGCCCCACAGAGATTCTTGGGTCTTAGCTGCAGCAACAAATCTACTAGAAAGTGCCGAAAAGCAAAAAATAAATAGTTGATGAAATATCTCACGATGTTCACAGCCATTCTATTGGCCACCTGCGCTGCTTGGTTTTCCATTGTCGGGCTAGCAACCATATTTTCTGGCGCATTTCTTTCTGTCGTCATCATGGCAAGCATACTTGAATTTGGGAAACTTGTGTCTGCTGCGTGGTTGCACTATGAATGGACAACAATCAATTTCATAACGAAAACATATTTTACCTTTGCTATAGTAGTTCTGATGCTCATCACATCAATGGGTATTTTTGGATATTTGTCTAAGGCCCACATAGAACAGACATTAACAGTCGGGGGTAATAATGACATACAGATCGAATTGCTTGAGAATAGAATCAAGTCAGAAGAAAGAAACATTCGGTCGTCAGAAAGTGTGCTTGAGAGCTTAGACAAACAAGTTCAGACCCTTATAGATTATGATAGGATTCGAGGGCCGGAAGGTTCTATTGCTGTACGACAATCCCAACGAGAAGAAAGGAACGAATTAGATCAAAGCATTCGAAGTGCCCAGACTCAGATTGAGAGTTACCAGCGAGAATTGGTTCCCCTTCAGCAGTCGCAATTAGAATTGGAAGCAGAGATAGGGCCTCTGAAATATATTGCCGCATTGGTCTATGGTGATGATGCAGCTAACTACTTTGATGTAGCTGTAAGATGGATTATCATTTCTATTGTTTTGGTGTTCGATCCCTTAGCAATAATGCTTTTAATTGTATCTACTGGCATGTTTAAACGAGATAAGGAGAAACCAAATAAACCCCTTATTAACGAAAATCAAATTATGGTGATGAGATGAAGACATTTAGAACTCTTGGGATGTATTTTTTAGTCTTTGTAGTTGGTGTGGTATTTGCCACACAAAAGATCAAAGCAGAACCCTTTATTATAATCCACGAAGAATTTTGGACACTGACACAAGCAAGTGACGCACATTGCCTTGCGATGAATATCTACCATGAAGGTCGGAGTGATAATCTAGCAGGACAATACGCTGTCGCAGACGTCGTTCTGAACCGTGTTGAGAGCAAGAGGTATCCTAATACGGTTTGTGAAGTAGTCTATCAGGCGAGGATGAAGCCCTCGTGGAAAGACCCAGATAAACTGATTCCAATTAAGAACAAATGCCAGTTTTCTTGGTACTGCGATGGTAAGGACGATTACCCCCACGAAATAGAAGCTTGGGCTCAGGCTCAATACATTGCTTATTCTATGTTAAATGAAGATCACTTTCGAGGTATTACCGAAGGCGCAACTCATTATCACACAACATACGTTGCCCCGGCTTGGAACAAACATTTCTATTCGGTAGGACGTATCGGAGCTCACGTATTCTTTAGGGCAGACTAATATGACTTGTGGCCACTGCAACAATGAAATTACAACTCGCTACGTCTACTGGGCTGAACCAGAACACTTTCCTCACCTGTCGGAGGCGATACCATTCTGCACCCACTTCTGCAACGTAGCATGGTACCTTGAACAAAAGAATAAATAATCTTTTTGCCATGAAGGTTATTTGTTATGATTATATGCGGAATAGACTATAGTCTTTCCAGTCCAGCGATATGTGTGCACGAAGGTGATGAGTGGCATTATGACAATTGCAAGTTCTATTACTTTTTCAAATCAAAAAAAGAAACTGATCGTATATCACTAGATAGATTCTATGGTGTTCGATATCCTGAGCTTTGGACATCGGATTCAGAACGATATCACAAGATTTCACAATGGGCAATATCTATAATGTTAGGAATGGCTGAAGGTGGTAATGGTGTATTGTCTAGACCAGATAAGTGTTTTGTTGAAGGATATTCTTTTGGCTCTGTTGGCCGCGTCTTTCAAATTGCTGAAAATACTGGCGTCCTCAAATATCGAATAGCACACCAACAACAAATCCCACTGGAAACTTTTGCCCCAACAGAGATTAAGAAATTTGCGACTGGTAAGGGCAACGCCAACAAAGACGCAATGGGTGCCGCATTTATTGCTGACACAGGGGTTGACATTCTAGCTCAGTGTGATATAATAACAAAATCAAATGCAGTAAACGACATAGTTGATGCTTACTATATAGCTAAATTGGGATTTACAATGGAGAATCAAAGTGACGTACGATGAAGAATTATTTAAAGCAAAGTGCTATGGATTTGTTGCAGGAGTTCTATCTACAGTTATTTTTCAAGTAATATTAGTGGGAATGCTGAAATGATAGTTATCTTCAATGGGCCACCCGCAGCAGGAAAAGATGAAGCAACAGCACAGTTTATAAATCGCGGCTTTAAACACCTATCTTTTAAAGACGTCTTGATAGATGAGACATGCAAATACTTTAAGGTTACCCGTGAGTGGTTTATGCATGGTTATGATGATCGCAACGTCAAAGAAGAACCGAAATCAGCCTTGATGTGTCGATCACGCCGAGAAGCCTTGATTCATGTCTCAGAAGATATCATTAAACCAAAATATGGTAAGAGTTTCTTTGGTGAAAAAGTGGCCGAAAAAATTCAAGATGGAGTTCATTACGCTATCAGTGATGGTGGTTTTAGTGAAGAGATTGCTCCAATATTAGAAAGGATCTCAGCAGAGGATATTATTCTTGTTCAACTTCTTCGTGAAGGCTGTTCATACAGCAGTGATTCGAGACGATACTTCAATGGTGATTTAAAGAAAGAAATTATTGTGGGAAAACCTAGCTTTATTAACGAAGAGGATATTTTACCAACCAAATTGCCTCTACATACATTTCGAATACACAACAATGGTTGCCTAGATGCATTCCATTCAGCATTAACAGATATACATGATTGGGTCAAGGCCAGGATGTGAACAAGTTAGAAGGGCTGCCTACCCCTAATATCATTAATCTTCGCGAATGTGTTGACCGTAAAGAATATATAATTAATGAATTTAAAAAATACGGCGTTGATGATGTAGTGGTTCATACCTATGATCGTTGGCATGAAAACTCAGATGTAAAATTCATAGGCAATCAACAGGCAATATATGATACTCCAAAGGGAGTAACGTCATCACATTTATTGACCATCAAGCGATGGCTTGAGACGACAGATGAAGAGTTTGGGGTTTTCTTTGAAGATGATGTAGATTTGTCTACTATCAATTTCTGGAATTTCACCTTCAAAGAATTTATTGATCGCCTAGGGTCTCGGTGGGAATGCTTTCATATGTGTGGCATTTTCGAGAGTTTGGTATCCCTAGTGCCTAGGATGAGAGAGTCATACGATTTCGGGCTTCAGGCATATGCAATGAAAAGAAAATATGCAAGAAAATTGGTCAAGTATTATTTCACTGAAGACGGCCCAAAGACAATCAATTTTAGAATGCCTCATGGCTGTCCGAAATCAACAGAAAATAATGTTTTAGGAGCATTTGGCACAACATATACATTTCCTTTATTCAACCATAATATCGGGTTTGATTCTAAGAACCACCATACCACATTTGGTGAACAATTACCTACGGCAATATATGCTGCAGGTATCGTAAAAAAATTGTGGGAAGATGACCTAAGAGAAAGTGATTTGGAACACGTATTCGATCATTTTCGGGTCGCACATTTAAATATTAGATATGAGAAGATACGCTATGAACAGTAACGAGATTGTTTCTATGTTAGAAGAAAGTATTTGCCTGGTAGAATTCACCAAAGTAAACGGTGAACCAAGAATCATGAAATGTACTTTAATGTCAGACAAGATTCCTGTAAAACCAATTCATCCAGCAGAGACACGACATCCCCAATTGACAGTCAAAGAGCGAGACACTTCAAAGGTGATTTCGGTTTTTGATGTTGAAAAAAATGGCTGGAGATCGTTCCGTGTAGATCTATTTAAAAGCATCGAAAAGGTAGCTGAATTATGAGTTGTGTTTATAAAGGAACTGTGATTGATTCTGAACTGTCAGAAAAGGCAAATGGTGGGTCTGAACAAATGCGATCTCGTCTTATTAAAAATGTAAGGCCTGATCTATTAGAGAAGTTTGCAATTCATCTATCTCGGCCGAGACAATTGCACGAAGACGTCCCAAATATTTTGTGGTGTCATGATCTCGCAGAAGACCCAGAAAATAAGATTCTATTCAATAGGGGCTGGCAGGAGTTTGATCACTTTGTTTTTGTGTCTGCATGGCAAAGAGACCAGTATATCCAGATGTACGGCATCCCTTATTCAGAATGTTCTGTAATCTATAATGCAATTGAGAAGCAGTATGAGCCCACAGAAAAATCTACTGATAAGATTAATTTCATTTATCACACGACACCGCATCGTGGTTTAGATCTTCTTGTGCCCATATTCGATCAATTGTGCAAAGAGTTCGACAACCTACACTTGGATGTATTTTCTTCGTTCAATATCTATGGATGGCCAGGTAAAGATGAAGAGTACAAGCCAGTGTTTGATGCAATCGACAAACATCCATACATGACAAATCACGGCTATAAGACAAACGAAGAGGTTCTTTACTATCTTGACAAGGCACATGTTTTTCTTTATCCTAATATATGGAAAGAGACTTCTTGTATTTCTTTGATCGAAGCGATTCGAAGCCAGGTAATCTGTGTCCATCCTAATTTTGGAGCATTACCGGAAACAGCTAGCAATGCCACAATCATGTATGACTACAATGAAGATCTCGGTCAACACGCCAATTTTGCATTCTCTGTTGCAAAACAACTCGTGAAGACAATTAAAACAAACCCGGGCTATTTTAACGGGTTTACAAGATCTGATAGATTTGCCTTAGCAAGAAACGGTGTTGAATCATTTACAGTAATGTGGAATTCTTTGCTTGCAAATCTCGACTCAAGTCTTCTAGGTGGAGCTAATGAAGGATAATATTATTCAGTTTCCTAAGATGAGTTTTGAGGGTTCACCCCCTCAAAGTCCAGAGGAAATTGCAGAGCAAATCAAGCAGTACAAGAAGAGCTATTCAGACGAGATAGCTGAAATCCTATGGCAAAATCTATTAGGTGAACTTTCTCGTGCTGGATGTGATCTGAATACAGATGTAGACAAATATTTTCCCTCAATGATTCTTGTTCTTGAGTCGATTCGTTCACTGCACTTATTAACACAAGGTATTGATCACCCATTACAGCAATTTGCTGTCGAGAATATTTCTTACGAAGAATGGGACCAAAAAGGTATTGACTTTGACGATCAAGAGTGATATAATAACTCTCTAAATTAAATAATGGTAATAATATGATTTTGGTAGACTACAATCAAGTTATCTTAGCGACTCTGTTCGCTTCAATTGGCAACCACCACAACATCGAACTCGACGATCATCTTGTTCGACACATGTTCCTCAATTCACTTAGAGCCAATCGCAAGAAGTTCACAGATGAATATGGTGAACTCGTCATCTGCACTGACAATCGAAATGTCTGGCGTCGTGACTACTATCCTTACTATAAAGCCAATCGAAAAAAGAACCGATCTGAATCTGATCTAGATTGGAATGCTCTCTTTGAGATTATGGATATATTGAAGACTGAGGTTCACGAGAACTTTCCTTACAAGGTACTCGGATTTGAACGAATGGAAGCTGACGATATCATCGCGACAATTGTGCACGAATATGGCACTGAATTGAATATGGGTTCAGAACCTATTCTTATCTTGTCTGGTGATAAGGACTACATTCAATTGCATTCATACGCCAATGTTTCTCAATATGATCCTGTAAGAAAAAGATGGATAAGAAACAGCGATCCTCATAAATACTTACAGGAACATATAATCAAAGGAGATGTAGGCGACGGAGTTCCGAATATTTTGTCTGCTGACAATTGTTTGGCAGTCGGTGAACGACAAAAACCTATGACATCAAAAAGACTCCACGCATTCTTAACTGAAGCGCAAGATGCCATGGACGAAGAAACAAAACTTCGCTACAATCGCAACAAAAAAATGATTGACCTATCCCAAATACCGGAAGAGTTCAAAGAACCAGTTCTTACCGAGTACTCAAAAGACAAAGGATTTGCCAGAGAAAAATTATTCAATTTCTTTGTCGAGAAAAAACTTAAAAACCTCATGACAGACATTCAGGATTTTTGATATGCCCATGCGACTATCCCTAGCGGAAATAGTAAACGAACTCCCAAAACTTTCCAAAAAGCAAGATAAGATAGACTGGCTTAGAAAGTACGATTCTATACCTTTAAGGCAGGTCTTACGGTTGACCTATGATAAGAGCATAGAATTCTTAATCCCTAATACAGCTCCACCTTGGAAAAAGAACGATTACATCGGCGTCGAAGGTATGATGTACAATGAGGCCCGACGGCTTCGTATCTTTATCAAGGGTGGTGGATATGACAATCTAAACGTACTCAAACGAGAGAATTTGTTCATATCATTACTAGAGGATGTTGATAATGCTGACGCTGAGCTTCTGTGTAAGATGATCGAACAGAAGCCTTTGAAAGGATTAACAGCTAAGACGCTTGAAGAAGCATTTCCAAACATTTATGATACAAAGGTAGGATAGCAACCATGGCTAAGCGGTATAAAAACTTTCGTGACGGAAGCTCCAATTCACCCTACCCCGATGAATGGGGAGACATGAATGAAGATAGAGCTCGTGAAAAGGCCAAGAAAAAAGGCACGAAATATTCTCGACGCAACCGACGAGAAGAAAAATTCCAAAATTATCGGGATTGGCGAGACAAATAATGGTTGACATTTACTTCAAAATATGATATGATTATAAAGTTAAATGGAGAAGTAAATGAAAGACAAAGTGATAATGACAGATTGTGATGGGGTAATTCTCGACTGGGAATACGGATTCGCAAGATATATGGCCAATAAAGGTCTCAAGCCGATAAGAAATGACGTATATTCTGTAGGTGATACTTACGGGATACCAAAGTCAGAAGGTAAGGCTCACGTGATCGCCTTCAATGAAAGTGCTCGGATTGGACATCTACCTCCCTTCAGAGACGCAGTCAAATATGTCAGAAAAATTCATGAAGAACTCGGTATGGTTTTTCATGTGATTACCTCCCTCAGTGACGACCCATACGCTCGATTATTACGAATAGAGAACCTCGAACGAGTGTTTGGTGTTGGAATATTCGAAGAAGTAATTTGTATTGGATGTGGTGACGACAAAGATGACGCTCTAGAACCATATCGTGATTCTGGGTGTCTATGGGTAGAAGATAAACTGATTAACGCTGAGACGGGTGCTAAGATGGGACTCGATTCTGTATTGATTGAACATACCCATAATAAGAACCTCAATAATGATTCCATTAGATCTGTCAAAAATTGGCGGGAAATCTATGAATCGCTTGTATAAATAAATTCTAATAGGTGAGGTTTTATGCCAACGTACGATTTCCGAAATAACGACACACAAGAAGAGTTTACAAAACTCATGTCTATTGCCGCAAAGGCAGATTATCTAGCAGCAAATCCCCACATCTCTCAAATAATGACCGGTTTTCTGGGAATAGGTGACCCAGTACGGCTCGGGCTCAAAAAGCCAGATGCCGAATTTCGTGATGTTCTGAAAAACATAAAGTCGAACAGCCGTTCGATAAAAAACAAAAACACGATCAATGATTTCTGAATGGAGAAATCATGCCTAGGAGGTCCCCATGTCAAAACTACAGAAAAGGCTCTCACGAAAAGAAAAAAGGAGAAATGAAAGTAACACCAATTACATAGTCAATAATCGATTCAATATGCGCAGGATTGATCCATTGACGGCCTCACAAGAGGAATTTTTCGATGATTATGCAAGGGGGTATAACATCGCAGCAATAGGTACGGCAGGCACTGGTAAAACAATGTGTGCAATGTATCTCGGTCTCAGAGACATCCTGTCTAAGCCAGACTACGAAAAAATCATCATAGTACGCTCAGCCGTACAGACACGAGAACAAGGTTTCATGCCTGGTTCAAAACAACAAAAAGAAGCAGTATTCACTACTCCATACGCAGACATCTGTGTAGATCTTTTCCAACGTGGAGACGCTTGGGATATTCTAAAACAAAAGAATATGGTCGAGTTTACCACATCATCATTCGTCCGAGGACTCACATTCGATAATTCAATTATCATCGTCGACGAATGTCAATCTATGACACTACACGAACTAGACTCCATTATCACTCGAGTCGGAGAATGCTCTAAAATCATATTTTGTGGAGACACAAAGCAAGATGATCTAGCAACGAACCGACACAAGATGGATGTTTCTGGCTTACCAGAGTTCATGCCAATCCTTGAAAAGATATCTTCGTTCAGGGTAATCAATTTTGGTATTAATGATATTGTTAGGTCTGGTCTGGTTAAAGAATATATACTTGCCAAAGAGGGTTATAACCCCGAGAGGTATTTACAGGCAGTATAATGGCCATCGGCGACTTAAAATATGTAGTAACAAGTACCGGATTAGGTATTACGGAGGCGGGGTTCGATTCGGACCCCTATTCCAACACGCTGCCCACAATCTTATCAAACGCACATCCTAGTGATAGGACGTATGAATTCAATGTAGATTTATATGTTAATAATTCAATTATAGATACTGAGAGTGGAGCTAATACAGTCTATTCGGAAAGCGCTGTCTATGATATAAGCAATGTATCTATTAGTCCGTCAATGATTCCCGGCGCTAGCCGACTAGCAAATAATCAAATTAATGTTCGCGAGTTGGCAATCTTTGGTAAATTTCTTGATGATACTTTTCTCTTTCAGACAATAGATACGATTCCCAGTTCCAATGGCACGACAATAGAATCGACAACCTATGATACGATCCTAGGCGCAAACACAGTCTATTCCAATACCACGATTACCAATACCTTGGGGAATTCTCTTACAGTTAATACATCTGTAATGGATACGCAGATTATAAATAGTACCACAACAACAGAATTTGTCCCCGACGAATATTTCACTGAAGTGTCAAATAACTCGTTAGGTATGCTTGCAGCTTATAATTATACCCCTGAGGCAGACGAAATCTTTGCAGAACATAGCCAACCAGCTATAACGTCATATACGTACACAATTTCTGTTGATGTTACACCCGAATTCGGCAATACGCCAGTAAATTATAATTATGATTTTACCGTAGAGTGGGATGCAGCTAGAGCTCTTGCCTTGGTACAATCATTCACGAGTTAGCAATATGCCACCAGCAGCGAGAGTAGGAGATATGGTAGTAACGGGACATGCGTGTACCCCGACAACTCCAATAGCATCTACACTTCAGTCTAAGGTCTTTATCGGAGGCCCACTTGCAGCTGTACTTGGTGCTCCTCTCACCCCTCATACAATTTTATCTGGTGGTAGTTGTGTTCCTCACCCCGGCCAGATAGTGAATGTTGGTTCATCCAAAGTCTTTATCGGAGGCATTGCTGCAGCCCGAATAGGAGATTCTGCAGATCTCGGCGCAGTTTCGACCGGTTTTGCGAAAGTGATGATAGGGGGTTGACAAGTCAATTAGAACCTGATATAATGACCCTATGAATACATTTAATCACAAAGCACATGGGCTAGAGCTGCCCAAACTCACCAGAAAGACCACTGATGCTGGTCGGAAATACTTTACCGAAGATGGTAAGGCATATCCTTCTGTCACGACCGTTCTGTCTATCCTAAGCAAAGACTCAATCAAGCGCTGGCGTGATCGAGTGGGACATGATGTTGCCGACAAGATCTCTCGTCAGGCGTCGGGTCGAGGCACTGCTGTACACAAACTCTGCGAAGATTATATCGATAACGTTGAGGCGTGGAAAGGAAAAGCGACTCCGGTCAATCTATTTACTTTTAATACGATCAGACCTCTTATTGATAAACACATTAATAATATTTGGTTTCAAGAAGAGTTTCTTTACAGTGATACCTTAAAGACAGCCGGCCAGGTTGACTGTATTGCTGAATGGGATGGAGAACTTTCGATTATCGATTTTAAAACATCTAAACGACCTAAAAATGAGGGTCAAATCACAAGTTACTTCATGCAGATTTCTTTCTATGCAGCTGCGTTTTATGAAATGACAGGTATCCCAATCAGTCAGGGTATAGTTTTGATTGCAGTGGATGATTCAGAACCACAGATATTTAAGATAGGAACACACGGTTGGATACGGCATTTCGCAGCCGTTCGTAAAAAATACGGAGAATTACATGAAAGATCTTAGGTTCATTGTTGTCGACGAGAAAAGAGGTGCCCTTATAGGTACCTATAACCCAGATGGCCAATCGGGCGAAGATGCTTTAATGAAAGCATTTGCCGAAGGTGGAAAGGTCACGCAGAAAATCGGCATCATGTTTGCTGGTGATGATTTACCATTCCATATTGATAGAGTCGCAGCTTTTAAAGATGAGGAAGCAGCCAAAGGGTTCGCTCGATGGATATTGACTTTCTTTAAAGACCACGCTGGTACTTGGGATCTGGTGCTTAGAGTACTCCCTGTCGAAACTGAATTCGAAAGATTTGCAACAGCTACCGAACTATTACAAGCCGGCCATGCAAAATATATCCATTCATTGGCCGATGGGCTATATGACGAGGAAACCGTAACCACTGTTCACTGAGGAATAATTTTATAATGAGAACATATACTATCAAGCCACTATACAAGAAGTCAGTGGTTGAACGAACTACTTGGACCCGTGTGATTGATGAGTCACGCTACTTTCTCCGCAAAGAGAGCACCTATAGATGGGGCGAATTCTCAATCGAGGTGCCAGAAACTCTAGGTGAATGTCTAGATTATGCCCTAGGTCGAGGATATGACTCTTGGAAAGAACTCTTAGAAGATTACGGGCATGTCGATGAAATCCCAACCCCCGAAAAACTCTGTCTGCCAGATGCAGATGATGACTACACAGATCTTACTGAAGATTATGATGCTGTAGTTGAAGACCTTGACGATGAATGTTCTGTATTCTTTTCTGTAGATGCACCGGGTCAAGGATTCTTGGCTCTCAGCGAAGAAGAGCTAGACACCCTGGCCGAAGCTGCAGAAGCAGCCTACGAAGAAGAATATGATGACGGAGTTTCGAATCTAGGCTGGGAATATCTCGGCATGAATTTCGAAATCACCTCCCCAATGCAAATAAGTTGAAAAAAATGTAAAAAAAGTGTTGACATTTGCCTAAAAGTATGTTATGATAACATCATACAAAATTGAAATGAAAAGGAAATACCCTATGTCACATGAATTAGAGATGGTCAACGGTCAAGCAATGATGGCCTTTCGGGAATCAGCCGGTAAGCCATGGCACCGACTTGGAACTCCTGTTGGTGATGATCTCACTCCAGCCGAAATGATGAAGGCTGCAAGCCTAGATTGGGAAGTCGAATCTGTTCCGACATTCGCCCAGATTGGTACAGAATCAGTCCCTACTGGGACCAATGCCTTGGTTCGAACCTCGGACAATTCTGTCCTCGCACCTATGATCGGTCCAGATTGGAATCCAGTCCAGAACAAAGACGCTTTCGACTTTTTTACTGAATTCGTATCTTCTGGTGATATGATTATGGATACTGCTGGTGCTCTCAAAGAAGGCCAGATTGTCTGGGCTTTGGCTGACGTCAAAGAAGGCTTCAAGCTCTTTGGTGAAGATGAGGTCCGTGGTTACCTATTATTCTCTAACCCCCACATCTATGGCAAATCGATTGATATCAAATTTGTCTTGGAACGTGTTGTTTGTAACAACACTCTAACTATGGCCCTTGCGGAAAAGGGCCAACCTTCTGTCAAGGTTAATCATCGACGTGAGTTCAATGCTGATGAAGTGAAACATCTTCTTGGGCTTGGACATCAACGCATGGAGCAATTTGAAGAGGCTGCAACCCTTCTTGGCGAAAAGCGTTATACAGATAATGATTTCGAACGATTCCTTGGTCAAGTGTTTGGTACGTCAAACAAAGAAGGCAAGAAACTCTCCCGTACAGGAGAACGCGCTCTCGAAATTGTCGAGACTCAGCCCGGTGCCGGATTCCGACCTGGGACCTGGTGGAATGCATACAACGCAGTGACCTTTTTAACTGACCATGAACTTGGTCGATCTGAAGACACTCGTATGACCTCTGCCTGGTTTGGTTCAAATGCTAAGAAAAAGGTTGACGCCTTGAATCTTGCTCTTGAATTCGCCGAAGCTGCATAATGGATGAAGACTCCTTCATCTGTCAAAGACCCCGCCCCACCGAAGAACCACCCCGGTTCTTCAGGGGTCTACTTTGGCCTTTGGTGTGCTGTACCCCACCATTGATGATTCTTTTAATTTGCTATCAAATTTATTTAAAAATATGAAAATTGGAATAACAGCTAGTACATTTGATTTACTCCACGCAGGACATGTCGCAATGCTCCGAGAAGCTAAAACTGTGTGTGATTACTTGATTTGTGCCCTACAAAATGATCCGTCTGTCGACCGACCAGAAAAGAATAAGCCAATACAGAATATCGTCGAGAGACAAGCACAATTGGCTGCCATAAAATACGTCGATGAAATTCTGGTGTACAATACAGAAAAAGAACTCGAAGATATTTTTTGTATGTATCAAATTGATATCAAGATCATGGGTGAGGAATATCGCGACATAGATTTTACTGCTAAAGATATCTGCCAAAAGAGAGGTATCGAATTTTATTTCAACAAACGCGACCATCGATTCAGTTCTAGCGATCTCAGAAAAAGAGTTTACAATAGAGAAATACAAACGAATATATAATTCGAATCCCCATACTCAAGGTGATCCTATGCCAAATGACTATAAGAAAAAACAACAAGAATTGACAGAACTCAATTCAGACGGTAATGAAACAAGAGGTCGCAACGGCGAGGATTACGATACCTCAAAGCCTTGGATAGATGAAGACAAATTCCTCCCAAAAAGAGAAAAATTACGGAAATCTCAAGCCCAAGATCCAGCTAACGACCAGCTTTAGAGCATATAACTAAAAGTTATATCCTTATTCCAAAAAGATCTAAAAAAAGATGAAATAAATGCAAAAAGATGTTGACAATCGACGATTAACCTGATAGTATATACACATATTAAATAGAAATGAAAACAGGAAAACGATATGTCTTACTTAATCCATCAGTTTCACTTATCAAATGAAGCTTCTGACCACTTGAATTCAGTTGGTTGGGACGGTGACTTTGGTGACTTCCCTGAGATTGTAATCCAGCGTGATGTCAAATTCATGGGTGGTTCTAAGAACTTCGAATCTTGGATGTCAGATCACTACGCTTCGGTTGCTCGTGTAACTGGTGTTGACAACCTTGAAGACGTGTTTCATGTCGGTAACGGATACGGACCTGAAGGGTCTTGCATTCAGAAGTTCACACGAATGCATTCGGTTTCGGTAGGTGACATCATCGTCAACGAGAAATGTGGTACTGCTTGGATGGTCGATGGTGAGGGTTGGTCTAATGTTGATTTTGGGAGGGAGTTCTAATGATGACTTATAATAAGTTTGATATTGCTGGTGTGGGTGAGACGATTGGTTGGAAATCTGCTGCTGGATACCTTGAAGGTGAAATTATTATGATCCATCGAAAGGAAAAGACAGCTTGTCCGAACACCTTAACTGATTGTGTTCTGGTTAAATTTGACCCCTATTTTGCTCGATATGAAGGTGAGACGCATTATACCAATGCAAACTTCCTAATGAGAGGTGGTAAAGTTCGAGTGGTAGAATCTGTTAGATACGCGGAGGCAGTATAATGAGAGACTTAACTGGTAAGATTTGTGAAATCGATTATGTCGGTTCCAGTGTGAGAGTTCTTGGTAAGATTACTCAGTCGCGGTACACTAATGCTACTGGTGTGACGCACCACTTTGATTTCCTTACTCCGTTTAGATGGGAACAAAATGGGTGTGAAATTTTTCGAGACGTTGGTGAGGGTTCTTGTACCGACGATCATATGATTGTAAAGGTATGGGAGGCAGCGTGATGAAGATTTGTGTTGAGCGATCGGTTGCTGGTAACATCGAATGGTTACCTCTGGCAGACCAACATCATTATCGAGAATGGGCGGGATGTTTTACTCTACTGCCTTCTAACTAC
>Ga0209309_10002934_pt1 | contig 15066 bp, 10 predicted proteins | sample COGITO_mtgs_1204_2_FD_184807 | JGI IMG/M metagenome (GOLD analysis project Ga0209309, IMG submission 184807) | Pelagic marine microbial communities from North Sea - COGITO_mtgs_120412 (SPAdes) (version 2) | ecosystem: Environmental > Aquatic > Marine > Epipelagic ...
GTTGAAAAAAATGGACAACAAAAAAAATAATAATTGTCGGGATGACAGGATTTGAACCTGCGACCACACGGCCCCCAGCCGTATACGCTACCAGACTACGCCACATCCCGAAAATATTATTAATATATAATTTTTATTGCTCTCCAAGATACAGCATATGAAAAATTATGGGTTGGAACTAAAACCTTTTCTCTTCATATTACCCCAAGAAGACTTAAGGCTAAAAATTTTCTTATAATAGCCTTGAATTTGCCCATAAACAAGAACTGGATGATAAACAAATGGTTCAAGATATGCAGCTAAAAGAAGCTCTACAACTTCTTTCCCACTATCATAATGTTTAAAGTTCTTAACATAAATAAAAATTGCTATTGTAGAAAATATACATCCTAGAAGATAAACGCATATAAAAAGCAATACAGCAACATTCCAGTTAATTAAACCCATTAATCCAAAAATAATAAGGCTCAATAATCCAATAAATTCCACAATTGGAGCACCTAATTCAAAAAACATCCAATATGGGTAATAGAAAATCCCCATATCTTTATATTTTTTATTAAAAAACAAATTTTTATGTAGCGCCATTGTTTCCCACAATCCCCTAGCCCATCTATCTCTCTGCTTTACTAGTATATCTATACTATTGGGAGCTTCTGTCCAACATAAGGTTTCTGGTAGATAAACCATCTTATAAGGGACTTTTATTTCTTCCATGTGTTTTCTTAAACGTATACCGAGTTCTAAATCTTCACCTACTGTATGAACATTAAAACCATTCACTTCTATAAGCCGATTTCTTGCGTAAAGCCCGAAAGCGCCAGACACTAACATAACCCCATTAATTTCACTCCAAGCCATTCTTCCTAATAAGAATGCTCGAATATATTCTACAACCTGAATCATTGGAATAAGTCTTTTTGGTAATTTAAGCTCTTGAACAACTCCATTTTTTATAATAGAATCGTTTATAATTCCAATTGCGGCTCCACAGGCAATCACTTCTTGTTCTGCTTCTTCTAAATAAGGTCTTACCATTTTTAATAGTGAATCTTGCTCTATAATACAATCTGCATCGGTACATAATACCAACTCTGTGCTAGCAAAATTTATCCCTGTATTATTAGCATCAGACTTACCTCCATTATTTTTATCGATTACTGTAAGTTGTTTATACTGTAATTTTCGACTTTTGTAAATTTTATTTACAGTAGCGGTAGGGATGGGTTGTGTAATAAAAGTTGAATCAAATGGCTCTAGATCGTATTTTTCTATTAATAAGGATAAAGAATTATCTGTGCTTCCATCATTTACAACAATTAGTTCGTAAAAAGGATATTGTAATGCAAGTAAGGATTTTACATTTTCTACAATAGTTTGTCCCTCATTGTATGCAGGTGCTATTAGTGTAATAGAAGGAATATCTGTTGCGCTTACAATATCATTTACTTGTAAGAATCTTGCTTTTCGTTTGTTTGTTGCAACAGATTTACTGGAAAGTATAATCGCAAAAAAATACAGTGCAATAAGTAATAAACCATAAAATAAAAAGAAATAGTTTAGAGTCCAGAATATGTAATAAGAAAAATCAAATTCCATTTAAGAATGGAGTTTATACTGATACCATTTCACCATCATTCTGTTTTGCATACTGGTGGTAATAATATTCTTGAACTTCTTCTTTATATCCATTATTCCATAAAATATCTGCAGTACTAAGTTTAATAATATCTGTACCATTATACAACAAATCTTTAAAAAACACTAGGTCAATTTCATTAGATATCTTATGGATATATTTAAGTAATTGTAGTTGCTGTTCTATATTGCTAATATTATAAAATTTTTTCTTTATTTCACTTAAATCTGCTTCGTTTAAAAAGAAAGATGAAATACAGTATATAGCAGACTCTCGAGTATCAAAATTAGGATTATCTAAAAAATTTATAATATATCTAACATCTTCTATAATATTGAATTTTCTAATAATTCTCATTATTAGCTCATTTGCATAAGGTTTTTCACTCTGATACGCTTTACGAAGATAAAATAGATCTGGCTCGGGATAAAGGTCGTTTAGTTTTTCAACAATCTTTATTTGTTGCCAAAGAGTCATTTGCCTCTTTAAATAAGGTAAAAATCGTAAACTCTTCCAACCTAAAAATACAATAAGACCAATTTGTGCTTCCCTACGCACATAAATATTATTGTGGTTTCTTAAACCAATTAGTTCTTTTACATACTGGCTTTGGTTCATTTCATAGATTTCCCTAATTCCTCTTGCCTTTATATACCATCTTTTACTCCCTAATTTATTTGCTGAAGCCCCGTAAGGTGGAATTTGAGTAAAAAGTGTTTTTAATTTTAAATAATTCTCTCCCAAAATAGAACGTTGTGTTCTAATCATTAAATCAATTAAATATTGAACATTTCTTGGCTTAGAAGGTACAATACCAATTTTTCGAAATGTACGCTGGATTTTTATTAAATCGGGCTCTATATTTGGATCTGGATAGAGGTAAAACGAAGTGACATTAGCAAAAGTCTCTTCAATTAAATTTAAACGTCTTTTTCGCCATCTCCTATAATTCATGGTAAAAGCAATGGATCCATAAATAATAAGCATTATAACTAGTAGGGACTTTATAATAATTTTTAAAATTATTTCTTCCATTAGGCTATTAATTTTTTAATATGATCCATATCTAATGGAATCGCAAAAAAACCATCCACTTTATTGGAAGCTACTACCTCATTCTGGATCTTTTTTTGTCCCATATTGGTAACAATAATCAAGGATTTGTGCAGAATAATTTCTTGAATTTGAAAAACAAAATCTAATGGAGAGATACCTTCAAAGAGAATATCAGAAATTATAATATCAAAATTTTCGGATTGATCTTCTATATTTAAATCATTAATGGAGCGTATCGCTCTACAATCGTAATGATTAAGCAAAACCAATCTTTCTAAAATTTTGAGAATAATTATATCCTCTTGTATAACTAAGGCTTTTCGCATTAAAAAGACTTAGTCATTAAATAATAAGTATTATTTAATAGGTTCATCGTAGGGAGTTAATAGGGCAATCAGTAATTTTTATCTATAAGCAACAGTTATATTTATAAAAACAATTTTAAAATTATCATATTCAAACATATAGAAAAGTATTAAATTTCACTTAATAATCCTAACCTTATTGGCTACAATCTATTTAGGCATTATATACCAAGAAATGATATACGCTTTTAATAGATCTTTAGTTTTTTTATTGCCGAAAATAGAAAAAAATAAAATGATATTGTTTGAAACATACTGTATAATAGAATATTATACAGTTATTGTGTCAAAAAATTTTTATTATTAAAAAAAACAGACCTTTCACAGCGTTCAGAAAATTAAATTGTAAACTAATTTTTGAGAGATTATTAATTAATTATCTTTATTTTTTTTAATTCTAAAAGATAAACAGTTATTTATAGCAATTATCTTTTAGAATTAATAGTACCCTAAAAACCTATTTGTGATAAAATCCCCTATCAACTACGACCTATTTAAAGGCCATTTTAAGAATTACTTTTGTTTATTTTTGTTTTGTGTTTTTGCTACAAACAGCATTTTTTCCCAAGAAAAATTATCTTCAGATGAGCTGTTTATAAATGCACGAAAAGCCGCATTCGACGAAGATGATTATCCAAAAGCTATAAGAATAACTAAGCAGGCGCTGGAAATTAGCCCGGACTACTCGGATATACGAATTTTTCTAGGAAGGCTCTACACTTGGACAGATGAAGTGGAATTGGCAAGAAAAGAATTCGAAAGAGTAATTCAAAAAAACTCTGGATATGAAGATGCTCATTTAGCCTACGGATATTTAGAATATTGGGATGATAATCCAGAAAAAGCTTTAATTGTTATCCAGCCAGGAATTGATAAAAACCCAAACTCGAAAGGTTTATTAATGTTGAAAGCGAAAATTTTAAATAATTTAGAACGTTTTGCTGAAGCTAATGCTACTCTAGATGAATTATTGGTTTTTTACCCTAAGGATTCTGAAGCAAGAGCTTTTAGTCAGAAAATAAAGGATCTTTCATCAAAAAATCAAATTGGAGTATCTTACGATTTTGTGCGTTTCGACAAGAGGTTTAGTGACCCATGGCATCTTGCAAGCTTAAGTTATGGAAGGCAAACACCTATTGGTTCTGTAACTGGAAGGCTCAATTATGCAAATAGGTTTACCAATAACGGTGTCCAATTTGAAGTAGATGCTTACCCAAGAATTTCCAATACATTTTATGCCTACGTTAGTGGAGGGATTTCAGAAAATGGAGGGATCTTTCCTAGGTATCGTGCTGGCTTTTCTTTGTATGCTAATCTTCCAAAATCCTTTGAAGCAGATGCCGGATTTAGGTTTTTAAGTTTCAGTAAATCTACTTGGATATATACTGCATCAATTGGAAAATATTACAGTAATTATTGGTTCAATGTTCGTACCTATTTAACACCCTCCAACAATTCACTATCAAAATCTGTTTCCTTAAGTATTCGTTATTATTTAGCAGGTGCAGATGATTATTTAAGTTTTGGAATTGGGACAGGACTTTCTCCAGATAGGCCAGAAAATTACATATTGTATGATGACGATAATAATATAGTTGGCATTACAGATCCTGAAAAATTAAAATCTAGCAACATTTCTTTGGGATATAGGAAATCTATTAAAGCAACAAATATTTTTTCTATTAAAGTAGGAGCCGAAAATCAAGAATATGCCCTAGACAAAAAGGGGTATCAATTATCAATTGGAGTAGGTTATAACAAACGATTTTAGGCATGAAAAAGAACATTGTATTTACAATATTATTACTTCTACTTTTCTTGCCTTTATTTATGTGGCTAGCATGGGTATTTACACCTAAAACTAAGTTTGTAGCTGCAATTATAGATAAAACTGTTTTAACCAAGCAAGGACAAGAACATATCTCCTTTAACTGGATTCTTAATTATAATAGATACACTAAAACCTCTAAAGATCCTTATGAAATAGATCACGATTATTTTGGTTTTTTTCCTTTGGAAAATGATGAATTTAAATTGAAAGGGCTTGAGCGGTTCTCTTCTAAACAATTAAAACAACTTAGTGAAGATGCAGACATGGCATATTTCACAGACACCTATGGTATTTATAACAATGAATGGTTTAAGGATACCGACTTAAGTGAACGCTCCGGAATGTTATATGGGGGCTTGAGCGATAAAGACTTGGAACTGCTGGCCTTGATGAAGGAGAAGAAGAAATTAATAATCACAGAATTTAATACTATTGGGTCTCCCACACAATCCAGAAACAGGGCACTTTTCGAAGAAATGTTCTCATTGAAATGGACTGGTTGGACAGCCAGGTATTTTGATAATCTTGATCTAGAGATTAATAAAGAACTCCCTAAATGGTTAGTAAATAATTACAAAAAAGCACATAATAATGATTGGCCATTTAAAAAGTCGGGAATCGCTTTTGTAAATGATCAAGATCAAGTTGTTATTTTAGAAGAAGATTGGCATTTAAAAAACCCTATGCCACATATTATAAGTAATAAATTTGCGCAAGATCATTATGGCCTCCCAAAAGAAATAAAATATTCTTTTTGGTTTGATGTTATGAAACCCGATAAGAAGGTAAATAAAGTAATCTCATCTTTTAGAATAAGTGCTAACAAAGAAGGTTTAGAAGAACTAGAGCGTTACGGGATACCAGCTGTTTTTCCTGCTATCACAATGCATAAAGAATCAGATTATAGCTTCTTTTATTTCTCTGGGGATTTTAGCGATAATCCAATTGGCATTACATCCTCTTATTTTAAGGGTATAGGGTATTTTAAAGGATTTTTTTATGACGAAGATGATATTGCAGAAAGAACCAGTTTTTTCTGGAAATATTATAGGCCGTTAATCAACAAGATCCTTGAAGAATATATTGAAGAATAGGTGCTTATTTTATTAATTTGGAGTGTAATTATTAAAGATAGAATCTGGTATAATTTGTTTCCCTAAGATAATCTCTGAGTTTCTTTTTTTGAAGTCTTCAAACGCTCCCATTAATCTGTTTTTTTCAGCCTCATCTTCAACTAAATTCTCACCAAGTTCACTGTTCATTTTATAAAGATCGGTACCATTTAAATGATACTCCCCCATTATAAAGTCTTTCAGATCTGTTTTGGTTTGCATTAGTGGTAAGTAATGAATATTCTGAAAACTTCTTGTGGTATCTAAACCTTGCCCCACCCAACTGGTATATTTAGGCAATTTTATATTATGGTTGCTTTTTAAATAAGCCAATAAACTTGGAGTTACATTAAAATGGGTAGAAACAGATTCTATCTCTGCTGTCCTTTTTAATAAAGGTGAATAGATAATTAAAGGAACATGATATCTGTCAATTTTTGTACTCATAGGGATTTCTGGAATTCTGTGATCACCTGTTATAAGAAATATAGTGTTTTCATAATCAGCTCTTTTTTTGTATTCAGAAAAGAAGGTTTTTAATGCATCATCGGCATACAAAATGGTAAGATATTGTTTTGTGTAATTTCTATGAGATTCTTTTTCAGATTCATTAAACCTAAGATAATCCATACGTTCCTCAAACCTAGCATTGTATTTATCTACCTCATCAATTAAAAATGGACTATGCGTGGTAACAGTTAGAAGAACACTTAACTGAGGCTTTTCTTCAACTTCCCTTCTTGAATCTAGAAAATATCTATAGAGTTCTTTATCATTATAACCCCATGAAAATCCATTGTTTTCAGGTAACTTCTTATATCCAGAAGGGAAAGTTTTTTCGTCATTCAATTCATCTATCTTATTCTCATTAAGATAGAGCGCCATATTATCAAATTGCGCATCACCACCATAATAGAAAGAAGTATTATAGCCATTAAACTTAAGGGTGTTTAATAACGATAATTGTTTAGGCATGTTAGTTCCCATCCCTAAATAGCCATTCTCTACAAAAGGTAAAGAACCAAGAAGAGAAGGTAATACTGCAAAAGTTCTTCCTCCTTGGCTCAAGAAGTTTTTCCAGTACATTCCATCTTCGGCTAGATCGCTCAAAAACGGTGTGAAGTTACCTAAATAAGCTCCATCATTTGTAAATGCTCTACCCAATCCTTCAACTAGAATAATAACAATATTTGGTGCTTTCTCTTGAGGAGTAAAAAAAGGGGTTAGCACATCATTGGTTACTTCTTCATGTAAAAAAGGATAATTCTCTTCATCTAAAAAATTGAAAGTAATCCCTTCACTAAATTTATTGAAAAAGTCGCCAATATAATTATCAGCATAAATATCGGTTTCAAAGATTACAGGATTATAATAGGAATAAGCACTACTATAAAAATGATCGGACTTATTGGTTACTAAACTATTTGCAAAATCTGATTCTAAATTAACTTTTTCTATAGTCTCATAAACACTGAAGGACATAAAAAGTAAGGATATAATTGGTAATCCAATTGCCACATAAAAAACCGGGCGCACTTTTTTAGTGAAAAAATGAGTAGAAACCAGCACAATGCTAATAAGCAAAATGAAAATCAATATGGAAGTTGCATTTAAGCCCCCTGAGGATCCTACAGTTTGTTTTATATCCTCTATAGAATATCCAAATAAATCTGCTCCTAGCATCACTAATGCCGCATTAAAATAGTTAAGCAAAATAATTTGAATAATGAAAAAGAGCAGCAAAACTATTTGAAAACTAATACGAGCAATCCTGGGAGAAAGCATAAAAATTGGGAGATATACTATATAAATTATAAAAACCCATTTTAACCAGAACAACAAATCTAAATAGCAGCTCCATAAGACTAAATTGAAAAAACCTGAAGGTAACCCATTACTAAATAAATTTAAAGTTATTTCTGCAAGACTAAAAAGAAACATGAGCACTAACCAAATAAGTGAAAAACTGGCAAAGGATCTTGTAGCTTGGATCAATCTTTCCTTTAAAGATAATTTATGTAAATTCTTAGCCATTAAGTAAGTTTAAATATGATTTGGGATAAGTAGTATTTAAAAACTATTCAAAAATAGGATTATTTTTGAATAGGTCTCGAAAGTTTTCGCTTATTCTAAAAACCTTAGAAAACTGTAGCTCAATATGTTTAAAGCAAAATCATATTCTTTTACTTATATTTTTTTATTGGCTGAAGTATTAGTCATAAAACCAGAAACGCAATTACCTTATATCCAAGGTGCTACACAAAATAAAAAATATTTTTAATAAGATTTTCAGTACTTTAGCATACATCCCTCCAAATAGTTGACTTTCCCTAACAAGTGTTCGCATAAACATTCGTAAAAGTTTTATTTATAGAAACTATAATTCATGAGAACCCAGTTTAAAACCTTCCTCTTAATAATATAATCCCCTAAAAATTTAAACCTGTGTAGAAAAATTAAACAGATAAGTATGAAAAAGTCCAGCATATTAAACCAGTCTACAAATAAGCTCAATGATATTTCATATCAACTAGAAAAACGGGAGGCTGAACTCTCACTTATTAAAAGTGTTCAGGAAGCGATTGCTTCCGAAGTAGATTTACAGGGAATTTATGATTTGGTTGGGGATAAAATCCGGGATCTTTTTGATGCACAGGTAGTAGGAATTTATACCATAGATGCTTCTAAAAAAATGGAATACTTCCATTATCTCTATGAAGATGGGGAACGCATATTTCCTTCTCCCCGCTCCTTAGATAAAGTCAGACAATTATTATTGGAAACAAAAGAGTTAATTCTTATCGATGAAAATTTACTGCAAAAAGTAGCTGAAATTACCGGAGTTCCAGCTAAAGCAGTACCGGGAACTAGAATGCCAAAGTCTATTCTTTTTGTACCAATGTTAGTTAGAGGAAAAGTAACAGGATATGTAAGCATTCAAAATTTAGATAAGGAGTATGCATTTAGAAAATCTGATATTGGGCTTTTAAGTACACTTACCAATACGATGAGCTCAGCACTGGAGAACGCCCGGCTTTTTAACGAATCTGAACAAAGAAATGCAGAGCTGGCAGTAATAAATAGTGTACAGCAAGGACTTTCTGCAGAAATGGATATTCAAGGAATTTATAATTTGGTAGGAGATAAAATAAGAGATCTTTTCGATGCTCAGGTCACTGGTATCTACTCTTTTGATAAAGAAGCCGGTATGGAAAATTTCCATTATTTATTTGAAGATGGTGAACGTTTATATCCAGATCCACGTCCTCTCAACCAAATTCGAAAATGGATTATTAATAATTCTAGCCTTCTTCTGGTAAATGAAGATGCAGATAATAAAATATTTGAAATAACTGGTGAAAAACATATACCGGTACCTGGAACTCGTCTTCCAAAATCGATGCTTTTTGTTCCTTTAATTATTGGCAATGAGATTAAGGGTTGTGTGAGCCTACAGAATCTTGATAAAGAAAATGCCTTTAGCGATTCTAATGTGCAGCTGTTAAGCACTATCGCAAACAGTATGAGTGTTGCCCTTGAAAACGCAAGGCTTTTTAATGAAACTGAGCAACGAAATACAGAATTAGCCGTAATTAATAGCGTACAGCAAGGATTAGTGGCTGAGATGGATATGCAGGGAATTTATGATCTGGTTGGAGAACGTATCCGTAAACTTTTTGATGCACAAGTGACAGCAATTGTTACTTTAGATTTAGATGAAAAACAAGAGCATTTTCAATATGCATTCGAGGAAGGAGAACGTATTTTTCCTTTAAGTCGACGTTACGATAAAATTCGAGAAAAAATTATAATAGATAAATCGCCATTGCTTATTAGTGAAGATGCAGCTAAAGTAATGTCTAAAATTAATGGAAAACCTTTTAAACAAGTTCCTGAAACCAGAATGGCAAAATCTGCTCTTTATGTACCTATGATTTTAGGTGATTCTATAAAAGGATATGTGACACTTCAGAATAATGATAAAGAACAGGCTTTTAACAATTCTGATGTTCGTCTTTTAAGGACACTTGCAAATAGTATGAGTGTGGCTTTAGAGAATGCCCGTCTTTTTAATGAAACCGAACAGCGAAATGCAGAGCTTGCAGTAATCAATAGCGTACAGCAAGGATTAGTGGCTGAGATGGATATGCAGGGGATTTATGATCTGGTTGGAGAACGTATCCGTAAACTTTTTGATGCACAAGTAACCGCGGTAGCAACTTTTAATTATGTGAATAACACCGAAGAGTTCCATTATATATTTGAAGATGGAAAACGGTATGAAATGAAACCCCGACCTATAGATAGATTCCGACAACATCTAATAGATACAAAAAAGCTTATTTGTATTAATGAAAATGCTGATGAAGTTTGGACGCAAATAACGGGTGAAGTCCCGACGGTACTCCCAGGAACACAGTTTACCAAATCGGTACTTTATGTTCCTATGATGGTGGGAAAAGAAGTGCGTGGTTATGTAAGTATTCAGAATGTAGATCGGGAAAATGCTTTTCCAGAATCTGATGTGCGATTGCTAAGTACTTTAGCTAATAGTATGACAGTGGCTCTAGAAAATGCTAGATTATTCAATGAAACAGAACAACGAAATGCTGAATTGGCAGTTATTAACAGTGTTCAGGAAGGATTGGTTTCAGAAATGAACATACAAGAGATCTACAACCTTGTAGGCGAGAGACTTAGAGATCTTTTTGATGCACAAGCAGTAGTGATTGCTACTTTAATTCAGAAAGAAAAAAAAGAAGTTTTCAATTACATCTATGAAAATGGAGCGCGGCATTACCCCAAAGACAGGAAGTATAATAAAATACGCCAACAATTAATAGATACCCGAGAATATATATGTATCAACAAAGATGCATCAAAATCGGCTAAAGTTGTACCGGGGACTAAGGAGCCAAAATCCATGCTTTTTGTGCCTTTAATAGTTTCAGATTCCGTTGAAGGCTATATAAGTCTTCAGAATATAGATCGAGAAAATGCTTTTAATGATTCCGATATCAGACTTTTAAATACACTTGCAAATAGTATGACAGTAACCTTGGAAAATGCAAGGCTTTTTAGCGAAACTACAAGACTATTAGGAGAAACCGAGCAGTGGGCAACAGAGATGCAAACGGTTAATAATATAAGCCGTGCCCTGGTTGCTCAATTAGAATTCGATGCTTTGGTAAATCTGGTAGGAGAGCAAATGAAAGCTACTTTTAAAGCAGATATCGTTTATTTGGCTATTCATGATCTGGAAAGCTCTATGTTACATTTTCCTTATAGTTATGGAGATAATGTAGAATCTAGAAAGTTTGGAAATGGCATTACAGAGAAAATTATAATTACTCAGGAGCCACTGCTAATTAATCAAAATCTTGATGCGGCCTACGATAAGCTTAAAGCCGAAAAAAAGGGAAGAATGGTTGAATCTTACTTGGGAGTTCCCATTATTTCAGGAAAAAAATCTATTGGAGTTTTAAGTGTTCAAAGCACCGAATACGAAAACCGATTTAATGAAAATGACCTCCGTCTTTTAACCACTATCGCAGCTAATCTTGGTATTGCTATGCAAAATGCAGAAGCCTATAGAAAGTTACAAGCGGCATTGACCGACCTCAAATCTGCCCAAGAACAATTAATACAACAAGAGAAATTAGCTTCATTGGGGCAGCTGGCGGCAGGAATTGCTCATGAAATTAAAAACCCGTTAAATTTTGTAAATAACTTTTCAGAATTAAACATAGAACTCATCGATGAAGTTTTTGAAGATATTAAACTTCTTGAAAAAAATAAAACTATCGATGAAATAAATAACACTCTTAAAGATGTAAGAGCTAATCTCAAAAAAATTCATCAACATGGTACAAGAGCAGATAGTATTGTAAAATCTATGTTACAACATAGCCGAGGCGGTAGCGGAAAAATAGCTCCTGCAGATCTCAATGAACTTATAAAAGAATATGTAAATCTTGCTTTTCACGGTATGCGTGCAGGAAAAAAAGTTATTAATGTTTCTATAGACTTTCAACTGGAAGAAAAATTAGGATTGGTTCCTTTAATAAGTGAAGATTTTAGTAGGGTAATACTTAATTTATGTAACAATGCATTTGATGCTATGTGGGAAAAACTAAATACTAACCCAGAATATAAACCAAAACTCACCATACGTACTTTCAAGGATAAAAATTTTCATATTGAAATTGAAGACAATGGCCCCGGTATTCGTAAACAGTATAAGGATAAAGTTTTACAGCCCTTTTTTACCACTAAAAAAGGTACAGATGGTACAGGTTTGGGCTTATCTATTACTAATGATATTGTGAAAGCACATGGAGGCACATTGGTAATAGACTCACGCCGGGGAAAAGAATCTTACACAAAATTTAGTGTGAAGTTTTCTAAATAATATAAAATAAAGAGGATGAAAATACTAATTGTAGATGATGAAAAAGATGTGGAAACACTCTTTCGTCAGAAATTCAGAAAAGAAATAAAAAATAAGGAATTATATCTAGATTTCGCTTTTTCAGGAAAGGAAGCAATGGAGATTCTTTGTAAAAAGGATCCTCCAGAAGTTGTTTATGTTTTTTCAGATATTAATATGCCCGGGATGACCGGGTTAGAATTACTGGAGAAAATAAAAAGGAGATTTCCTAAAATTACCGTGAGTATGATTTCGGCCTATGGTGATTCTGAAAACTATAACAAAGCAATAAAATCTGGAGCCAAACAATTTTTTACAAAACCCATAAATTTTGAATCACTAAAAAAAGAAATACGGCAGTTACAAAATTAGAGGAACAAAGAGCTTTCTATTACTACAAAAGATCTTAAAATATAATTACTGATAGTTAAAATACTAGTGGTTAAAGACGAAACAGACTTAGAAATTCTAATAAAACAAAAATTCCGAATAATGGTGTGGATGCATTGTAAAAGTTTAGTAAGAAACTAGAGGTGCATATCATTTAGATCGTGCCATTGATTGTGCTTTGGCCGTAAGAAGCACAATTAAAAATATTCCTGAGATAGAAGATTTATAAGATTTTGAAGCCAAAGTTTCCATAAGAATTAAAAGTGGTGAAATGATCTCTGGCAATATAGGTTCAGCAATTTTAAAGCGCTTAGATTATACTGTAATAGGCGAGGATTGTTATGAAAAGATAAAAAATGCATTTAAACGTAAAAAATAAGCAGTATCTCCATGAAAAATAAAGCAAAAACCTGTTACTGTATTATGAAGTTCTAGATTAAGAAATTTAAGTTTAGCTTTTTTTATTAATTAATTGATATGCTATTTATAGCAGGCTATATTTTAGAGTATCCACAAAAAAATATTGACTCTAATGTTTTAAAATTATGTCTTCTAGATATAATACTTTAAAATTAATAAAAAATGAAACTGAGCTCATTAAATAAAATGCTTACTCTCAATATAAATAGTAATATTATTGCATATCAATAGTATTACTATTACTTTTGAAATTCAAATTTCGTGAGATGCAAGAGTTATTAAAAAATTTACAACTAAAAGTTAATGATAAAACCTTTGTAAAAGATCCAGAAACCTCAGATTTAGGTAAGCGTATTATAGAACATAGTATTGAGCTTATAAATGATATTGGGTTTGAATCTTTTACATTTAAAAAGCTTGGAGCTAAAATTTCATCCAATGAGAGTTCTATCTATCGCTATTTTGAAAATAAGCATAAACTACTGCTCTATCTTACATCTTGGTATTGGGCTTGGGTAGAATATCAAATAGTAATACAAACTTTTAGTATTGCAGATCCTTTAGAAAAACTGGAAAAAATAATAGGTATTATAACTGTTAAAACTGAAAATGACTCTAATTTCTCACATATTAACGAGAAATCTCTTAATAAAATAGTTATAGGTGAATACTCTAAATCCTTTTTAACCAAAGAAGTAGATACAGAAAATAAAGAAGGTTATTTTTCTATATACAAAAGGCTTGTATCTCGGATCAAGGAAGCAATCATTGCAGTGAATGCAGAATATTTATATCCTACTTCTTTAGCAAGCACATTAATAGAAGGTTCATTGCATCAACACTTTCTAACAGATCATTTTCCCACACTAACAGATTGTAAAAAGGGCACCACCCCTACTCAATTTTATTCCAATTTAATTTGCAACACCCTTAAAAAACAAGCCCTATGAATAAGGAAATTACTCCTTGGAGACGTTTTATAAACCTACTTAAACTAGACAAACGTGATATTAGACAAATATTCTATTATGCCATCTTTTCTGGTCTTGTAGCCCTTACACTGCCACTAGGTATTCAAGCTATTATTAACCTGATTCAAGGTGCCCAGGTATCTACGTCATGGATTGTTTTGGTTACCCTTGTAACCTTGGGTGTGGCATTTCAAGGAATTTTACAAATCATGCAAATACGCATCCTTGAGAACATACAGCAAAAAATATTTACGCGATCTTCCTTTGAGTTTGCATATCGCTTCCCAAAGATAAACTGGAGCGATTTACGCAATCATTACCCACCAGAACTAGCTAATAGATTTTTTGATACCCTTACAGTACAAAAAGGATTATCCAAGATTCTACTGGATTTTCCTTCAGCTATTCTACAGATATTTTTTGGACTAATATTATTATCACTATATCATCCTTTCTTTATCATATATGGAATTTTACTAGTTATTCTTGTTTACCTAGTGTTCAACTTCACTGCACGCAAGGGATTGGAAACTAGCCTTCATGAATCCAAAAGCAAATATGCGGTAGCTCATTGGTTACAAGAAATCGCAAGGTCTCTCACGAGCTTTAAACTTTCAGGTAGAACCTCTTTAGCAATGGAACGTAACAATAAATTAACTGAAACATATTTAGAGGCAAGAGAGAGCCATTTCAGGATTCTAATGTTACAATTTATTCAGATGGTGGGCTTTAAAGTTCTAGTAACTGCTGGTTTATTATTAATTGGAGGATTATTGGTTCTTAATCAAGAGATGAATATCGGTCAATTTGTCGCTGCAGAGATCATTATTATTCTTGTAATTAACTCGGTGG
>Ga0209309_10002939_pt1 | contig 15056 bp, 10 predicted proteins | sample COGITO_mtgs_1204_2_FD_184807 | JGI IMG/M metagenome (GOLD analysis project Ga0209309, IMG submission 184807) | Pelagic marine microbial communities from North Sea - COGITO_mtgs_120412 (SPAdes) (version 2) | ecosystem: Environmental > Aquatic > Marine > Epipelagic ...
AGAATCTAATTTTTCAAATTACTAGAGATGCTGAACTAAATTCAGCATGACGGTGACTAGGATTAGATTATTACTTTCAAAATGAAATTTCTCACCCACCTTCATCTTCGCCGTAACCACCTCCGCCACGTTGCGGTCTTTTCTTTTGGTTGAGCCTATACGAAAAGGTAAATACAGTATACCTAGAAACCCATTGAAATTCGGACTTGTCGTAAAAGTCAGGCCCATTGGTTATGTTGATTCTTTTTCTTGTATTCAGTATATCTCGAACAGAAAGCGTAAGCGTTCCGTTTCCTTTTAAAACATCAATAGCCGCAGCCATATCTATGTTGTAACGCGCCAGTTGCTCTCCTTGTGTCGTTTTCTCCTTGGAACGGTAGTTTAAAGACGTTTGGTAAGAAAGCTTTTCCCAAATTTTCCATTTACTTACTACTCGGCTAGACCAAGCATAAGTGTCAGCAGAAAATTGCTGGCCTTGGTATTCTCCATCAGTAATGGCTCTAAAAAAATTGAAACTTCCGTTCACATTCCACCATTCCTGTAAGGTTAGACTTCCCGATACTTCCAGTCCAAAAGAATTTCTGATACCCAAGTTTATTGGAAATCGAGTGTTGATTCCCGCTGAATCGGCTAATAAAATACGTTCAATAGTTCCAGTAGAGTAACGGTAATAGGGGCTAACCAAAATATTAGCCTTTTCCCAGCGTTTCATGTATCCTACTTCAAATGCATCGGTAAACACGGGGTTCAAGTTTGGGTTTCCCGTTGAAATATTACGATTATCGCTAAGGTTGTAAAATGGATACAAATACCAATGCATGGGGCGTGATATTCTTTTCGAATAACTGGATTGGATAAACTGATTGTTTTGAAACTCATAAGACAAGTTTACACTTGGAAACAAGTTCAAATAATCTCTTTGGTTTCTTTCATTTGTTCTTTTGAATTCCGTTACAATATCAGTGTACTCCAAACGAACACCGAGTTGATAAGAAAAATTCTTGGTTTTATTTCCAGCCATAGCATAAGCCGCATAAACATCTTCGGTGTAAGCCATTTCGTTATTAAAAACGGGATCTGGAACGTACTCAACTCCATCGAATTGTGAAATATCAAAATTGTTGTTGATTGCTCTTAGGTTACCCTTTACCCCCAGCTCTCCTTTACCATCTTCTAGAAAAGGAAACACAAAATCAGACTGCATGGTTAGGTTACTTCCTTCCTCTTCAGTAATTGCTTTTTGGATAATGTTAGGAGTCAGCGGACTGGTGCTAACCTCATTCAAATCAGCGTCTTCAAAGCTAAAGTTGGTAAAACCCGAAACATCAATGGTCCATTTCATTTCCTTTTTCTTAAAGGTTTTGGTATAATTCAATTGGCCTCGACTCATATTGTTCCGCTGATCTTCAACTTCATCTCGATTCACCGTTTGGCTGATTTCAGAGTTTATTCCAAAATCTTCATAAATCAATTGTGCATCATTTACTCCTGCGCCGTTGCTGTAGTTTCCTGAAATGGTGAGTGCGTTGTACTTATTGAATTGATAGCTCGCTCCCAATCGAATGTTTTGATTAAATCCATTGCGACTGTGGTTTCTTTCTGATCGATAACCAAAGGTTGTATCGGGTCTGTAAAATTCATGATAAGTGGTTCCTTGCCCTGGTCGTTCACGATAATTCAAGCCATAACCCGTAAAGAAGTTGAATTTCTTTTTTCGATAATTCAACGTATAGCTTGCTCCTGCGTTTATTGGAAATCCAGCCCGAACTTCAAAAACCCCATTCAGTCCTTTTTTCTTTTCTTTTTTGAGCACAATATTTATAATTCCAACCTCACCCTCTGCATCGTATCTTGCTGAAGGATTGGTAATTATCTCCACCTTTTCAACCATATCGCCTTGAATCATTTTAAACGCTTCGCCGTTACTCATTCCCATAAGCGCTGCGGGTTGTCCGTCAATTAGGATTCTTACATTTTGGCTGTTTCTTAAACTCACATTCCCTTCAACATCAACATCTACCGAAGGAATGTTTTCTAAAATTCCAGCAGTAGTCTGACCTCGATTAGTAAGATCTTTATCGACATTATAGACTCTTTTATCCAACTTCAATTCCATTTGTGGTCGCTCGGCCTCAATAGTTACTGTTTCTAAAGAAGTAGCGGATGGATGCATCGTTACTGCCTTCAAATTGATATCTGCATTGGTAACATTTAAGTCGGAAATCACTTCAGTTTCAAAAGACAAGAAACTAATTTGAGCGTAGTATTTACCTGGTCTTACCTGAACATCGAAGAAACCATCTCCACCAGATGCTAATCCAGCAGCTAGTGTTGAGTCTTTGGAGTTGTATACCGCAATAGAAGCATATGGAATTGCATTCCGATTTTCATCCACCAGTTTTCCAAGAATAGAAAATGTATTTCCACCTTTTTTACCGCCTCCCTTTCCTTGAGGTCTTCCGCCTTGAGAAAATGCTGTTTGAGTAGTGAAACTCAACAATAAAATTAGATATAGGATACGTTTAAACACGATGTATTTCTTTCAGGACGCGAAAGTCGTGGTATTTGTTCAATAATCAATAGAAGATGGTTCGGATTAACTTATTTTGAGGATGGGTGGTAATAAAAAGCCCTTCTAAACTTTAGAAGGGCTTAATGTAGAGAATATGGGATCCTATGATTATAAGATATAAACTGACTAAAAAACACCGATATAGTATCGGGCATCAACATAGTATTAATCCCAGCTATATTTCCAAATAAGGTGTTATTCGTTGCTTTTATAACGAGGATTTTTACCTTGCAACTTACCTAGTCTAGCTGTTGCTTTTACTGTTGTAACATTATAAAACAAACCTAATCCTGGTGCAAATTTTTTGGTTTCAAACTGTGGGTAGAAAACAACATCATAACCGGGGTTGCTTGTGATTAATTCATGAAGAGCATAACTTTCCGTTTTATCACCAATAAAGGATCCTATTACTGGAATACTTGCTGCACTTACAGCACTTACACCTGCTTTACCATCTTGATTAACTTCTCCTGTGTTAACCTTAAAAATTCTTGACCAGTCTATACCTAAAACTTTCACAGTTTTGGCTTCAGCTGAAACTTGCTTGGAAAGAGAAAAATCAGACATGTTTAGAAGTACCCTTGTATTTGGTTCTCTAACTACATTGTTGAGGCTGGTGCAGCTTGCAAGAGTAGCCACTAAAACCGTTAGTATTAACACTTTGAAAACATTTTTCATTCTATAAAAATTAAATTTTTCCTACTCGTTTGGCTTTTCGGTTTCGCCTCGTTTTTTGGTTTGGGGTCTGAGCTCCCAACTTATTTTAAAAACAAAAGTAATCTTTAATAGCTTATAATTTTCTATAAATTATCTGCTAGTCCGCATGTTTACCAGAACGTAAATTGATTACGTTCTGAGTCTCTTGATTTGTATAAAATTAAGAGCTATGAATATTATTGAATTTATTGAGAAGTACCCTACTGAATAAAGCTGCAAGTCTGATTTTAAAAATCAAAGAGAATTTGAAGGAGTAAAGTGTAAAAACTGCGGTTCTGGACGTCACTATTGGCTTAAGTCCAAATGGCAATGGGAATGCCAGATCTGCACTTTTAGGACTACCTTAAGAAGCGGGACGGTAATGGAAAACTCGAAATTACCTTTGAGAAAGTGGTATTTAGCAATGGCGCTCATGACCTTTAGCAAAAAGGGGATTTCAGCTTGCGAAATGCAAAGGCAGCTTGATCATAAGCGATATGAACCGATATGGCTTATGATGCATAAGATTCGTAAAGCTATGGGTAAACGAGACGAACTCTATACTTTGAATAGCAGTGTAGAGTTTAATGAAGGTTATTTCGAAAAAGCCATTCCTTATAGTGTCAAACTAAAAAGAGGCAAGGGAAGTCAACGACAAGTGAATGTAGCGGTCATGGCACAATCCGTACCATTAGAGGAATTAGAAACGGGTCATAAGTCAAAACACGTGAGTTACTTTAAAATGAAAGTACTTTCAAACCATAAGGCCAATAGTATTAATCAGTGTATTGCCGATAATATTGATGATAAGGCGATTGTGTTTTCTGATAAAAGCAAAAGTTACGTTGATATAAATGATTACGTTGAAATACATGTAAGTGAAAAGTCAACTCCACAAACAACAAAAACCTCATTGCACTGGGTACACATTGCCATTAGTAACGCCAAAAGAACCTTACTTGGGATTTACCATAAAATTAAAGGCAAATATCTTCAATCCTATTTGGATGAGTTTTGTTACAAACTAAATCGAAGGTACTTTGGAAACCGCCTCTTTGAAAGGCTGGCTTTAGCATTGGCTAAATCCTACTGGTAAACATGCGGACTAGCAGTATAAATTTAAATAAAACAGGAGTGTTGCTTTTTTTATTGGCTAAAAAAACAACTCTAGTTTTTAATCCCAGTTAAGGCTTCCTATTATATCAACATGACCACCATTCAATATAGGCAGAATAGTAAGTATTAGTTATAACTGTATTTCAATGGGGAAATAAAAAAGGGCTACATTTCTGCAACCCTTTGATCTTTATAGTGGAGAAGATGGGTCTCGAACCCACGACCTCTTGACTGCCAGTCAAGCGCTCTAGCCAACTGAGCTACATCCCCTTAATCATTGAACAAATTTAATCTTTCAATGTATTCAAAATAGCTATTACTTATTTCTAACGCTCGCCGCCTGAATATTCTTGTCGAGAAGGCTAGCCTTTTAGTCAGAAAGGGCAGGTAGCCATCCCGATAACTATCGGGAGAGCTACATCCCCAATTTAATTGGTGGCAATTTTAAGTAAACTTTACTTATTACCTATTACGCAATAGAAACAAGTTGTGAAAAAATCTCTAAAAAAGGGAATTGAAGCCAATGGGCCAATCAAAACGCGTTTCTTTAGATTAAACTTGATTTCATAGTTTGGATTAATAAACCAACGCGTTTTTTTATCCAAACTGTAATTATGCTTCTTTACAATGCTTAAAAACCGCGCGGTAGAAATTCCCGTATCCTTTATTTCAACTAACGATTCTACAACTCTTTCACTTTCTCCAAAAGCCTTCAAGAGCATTTTAAACAATGGCATTGGCAGTAAATGATACCAAGGTGCAACACTCGTTAATTTCTTTTTACAAATCTGTTGATGGCCTCCAAAAGGCATATACCAAGGAGGGAACCCAAAAAAGACTTTTCCATTTGGAGTAAGCAAGCTTTTCATAAAGCCCATAAAACGATCTTGATCGTGAATGTGCTCAATTACATCCCGTAAAATAATGAGGTCAAATTTTTCGTCAGATGATAAATCCCATTCGTAAATGTCTTGGTTAATTAACTTATAGGTTGATCCTGGAAGCGCCTCACTCAGCCACTCTCTTCCCATTTTTAGTTTTCCTTCGTTAAGATCAACACCAATAACATCGCAACCTTTCTCTAAAAAAGGAAGAATATTACCACCTTCACCACAACCTATTTCTAAAACCTTGGTTTCTTTCGTTACGGGAATTACCGCCTCAATATAAGGCACAACATACTTTCGAGTGCTTATTGCCTGCTCATTAAAATACTGTTTTCTATTTGTGTGTCTTTCTTGCATTTACTTTTAGAAATGGATGGCCGAAATTAAAACTTTTACTGTTTCTGATCGACTAATGTGCTGCCAACCAATTCTCACCAGTTCCGCTGTCCACAACTAGTGGAACAGAGAGTTTAAATGCATTTGACATTTTCTCTTCAATTACTGGGGTTACTTCTTCCAATTCTACTTTCGGAACATCAAACACGAGTTCATCATGCACTTGAAGCAGCATTTTGGTTTTTAAGTCACTTTCCTTCAAAAACTGTTGAATATCGAGCATAGCAAGTTTAATAATATCCGCCGCGCTTCCCTGTATTGGAGCATTAATGGCAATGCGCTCTGCTTGCGACCGAACCGTTCCATTTGCCGAATTAATATCTCTAAGGGGCAGTATTCTTCCCATAATGGTTTCGCAGTAACCCTTTTCCCGTGCTGTTTCAATTGACTGATCCATGTATGCTTTTACTTTTGGGTACTTCGTAAAATAAGAATCAATGATTTCTTTTGCTTCTGTTCTTCCAATACCTAGGTTTTGAGCCAAGCCAAATGCTCCTTGACCATATGCAATTCCAAAGTTTACTGCTTTGGCCTTGGACCGCATTTCTCGAGTCACTTCTTTTGAGTCAACCCCAAATACTTTTGCTGCCGTTGCAGCGTGTATGTCTTCTCCGTTCTTGAAAGCTTCTATCATTCCCTCATCTCCACTTAAAGAAGCCATAATCCTAAGTTCTACCTGACTGTAATCGGAGGCTAACAAAGTGTGCTTATCATCTCGCGGAATAAATGCCTTTCTGATTTCCCGACCTCGCTCAGTTCGCACAGGTATATTTTGCAAATTGGGCGCTTCAGAACTTAATCGCCCCGTTGCGGCAATAATTTGATTGTAGGTGGTGTGGATTCTTCCATCTGCATGAACCAAAAGCGGAAGGGGGTCAACATAAGTGTTGCGAAGCTTAACCAGCTCTCTAAAATCTAATATTTTACCTACAATTTCATGGTCTAACGCATAACGTTTTAGAATTTCTTCATTGGTTTGATATTGGCCTGTTTTAGTTTTCTTGGGTTTACTATCAATTTTTAAATGCTCAAAAAGAATTTCTCCAACTTGTTTTGGCGAGGCAATATTGAAGTTGGTGCCAGCCAGTTCGTATATCTCTGCTTCTACAGCCTGTGCATCAATTACTAGCTTCTCAGAAAGTTCTTTGAGACTCTCCGAATTCAATCGAATGCCCTCTTCTTCCATATCAGCTAAAACTCCCATAAGCGGTGACTCAATCTTATGGAATAAATCTGCTAAACCAGACGCTTCTAACATCGGTTCAAAAACTCGTTTCAATCGCAAGGTGATATCAGCATCCTCGCAAGCATAGTCTGAGATAGACTCTTGCGGAATATCACGCATTGTTTTCTGGTTCTTTCCTTTTGGTCCTATACGTTCAGAAATAGGAACAGGAGTATAATTGAGGTAAACCTCTGCAAGATAGTCCATTCCATGTTTACGGGTATTTGGCTCTAACACATAATGCGCAAGCATAGTGTCGAAATAAGGCCCCTCTACTTTTACTCCATATTTTCGGAGAACCAATACATCGTATTTTAGGTTTTGACCTATTTTTTGAATCTTTTTGTTCTCGAAAAGTGATTTGAACTCGTTAACAATTGCTGCTGCTTTTTTAAGGTCAGTCGGCACGGGAACATAAAAAGCCTCAAATGCACTAATGGCAAAAGACATTCCGACCAACTCAGCTTTTAGCGGATTAAGTCCTGTTGTTTCTGTATCGAAGCAAAAGCTATCCTGAAAAGAGAGTACTTGTATTAGTGACTTTCTTTTCTCCAGGGTATCTGTATAATGATATTCGTGGAAGCTGGAAGAAATGTCTGTCGCGGCACGGTGCTCAGGTTCCGTTTTAGCTTCCGCACTATCTGAAGTGGTCGACTCCATTGGCGCTCCAAAAAGGTCCATTTGTCCACTTGTACTTATTGCAGCTTTTGGTGCCGAAGTTGACCCAATCGAAATTGTTTCTCCTAATACCTTACTAGCAATGTTTCTAAATTCCAGTTCACTAAACAACTCCCTAAGCAAGTCTTTGTTTGGGTCTTCCATTATTAGTTTATCTGGCTCAAAATCAACTGGAGCATCTAATAAAATGGTTGCCAATTTTTTTGAAAGAAAAGCTTGTTCCTTATTTGCTTCCACCTTTTCTTTCATTTTCCCTTTTAGCTCATGGGTGTGTTCATACAAGCCTTCCATGGAATCGTATTGCTTCAAAAGTTTTGCGGCTGTTTTTTGGCCTACCCCTGGAATACCTGGAATGTTGTCCACAGCATCTCCCCACATACCCAAAAGGTCAATAACCTGCTCTGGCCGACTTACGTCAAATTTTTCGCATATTTCTGATATCCCCCATACTTCAGCTGGTCCACCACTACGGGCAGGTTTATACATAAAAATATTTTCCGAGACGAGCTGACCAAAATCTTTATCCGGTGTCATCATATATACGGTGTAACCCTCTTTTTCTGCTTTTTTAGCCAACCCGCCAATTACATCATCGGCCTCGTAGCCTGGAGATTCAAGAATTGGAATGTTAAATCCCTCTATAATTTTTCGGATATAGGGTTCAGAAAGTTTAATATCTTCAGGTGTAGCATCCCTGTTGGCTTTGTATTCTGAATATTCCTGTACGCGGACATTTGGAGACTTATGGTCAAAAACAACAGATATATGCGTTGGTTTTTCTCGATTTAGTAAATCCAATAAAGTATTCGTAAAACCAAAAATAGCCGACGTATTTAGTCCTTTTGAATTTACTCTTGGGTTTTTAATAAACGCATAATAAGCCCTGAAAATCAAGGCATAAGCATCCAATAAAAAAAGTCGTTTATCTCCATTTTGATCTGTCATAATTATTTTTTGTGGGCTTTCGAAAATAAGGAATTTGGTTTCAATTTACCGGAGCTTACCTCCATTAATGAATTAAAAATTAATATTGCATAAATGAAGGCTTTAATAAGCAAACTTAGCATTGTAATTCCCGCTTATAACGAAGCGAAAACTATTCACCTTTTATTAGATAAGGTGATTGAGGTAAATCTATTAAACAACATTGTTAAAGAGATCATCATTGTGGACGATTGCTCTAATGATGAGACTGGGAAAAAAATCCAAGAATACATAGCTAGCCACCCTAATTCGGATATGCATTACTATTTACAAGAAAAAAACCTAGGTAAAGGAGCGGCGTTGCACCGCGGAATTAAAGAAGCTACAGGCGAATACTTGATCATTCAAGACGCAGATTTAGAATATGACCCACAGGAATACAACCTTTTATTAAAACCTGTTATTGATGGGTTTGCCGACGTGGTTTATGGCTCCCGATTCTTGGGCGGTAACCCACATCGTATATTATTTTTCTGGCATAGCATCGGAAATCAGTTCTTAACTTTCCTTTCCAACATGTTTAACAACCTCAACTTAACGGACATGGAAACCTGCTACAAGCTATTTCACACAAAGACCGTTCAAAGTCTTTCCCTTAAGGAAAATCGTTTTGGATTTGAGCCAGAGGTTACCGCAAAAATTTCGCGTATTCCAAAAATTCGTATTTACGAAGTTGGAATATCCTACTATGGAAGAACCTATGCAGAAGGAAAGAAAATTAACTGGAAAGACGGGTTTCGAGCATTATACTGTATCGTTAAATACGGTATTTAACCTAGAGCAAATGGTGCGTTTACGGTAGGTTAAACACTTTGATAATAATTTTATATTTACATCTTAAACTAAAAAAATAATTACCATGAGAAAATTAATAATGGGATTGGCAGTATCCTCAATGATATTAACTGCATGTAATCCAGAACCAGAAGTTACAATGACGGTTCCTGCTACCGCTAATGTTGGAGAAAATGTAGCAATGGCTAATGGGTCAGATGTAAAGAAAACGTATAACGCAAACTGGAGCTTTGGTGACGGTGGAACAGCTTCTACTTGGGATGCAAACCACATTTACTCCGAAGCTGGGTCTTACACAGTAACATTAACCGCTACAAACAAGAAAGGTAACATGGCTACTAGCGCAACACAAGTAATTACTGTTTCTGATAACGGTATTGGTGCTATTGAAACCAAAATGGAAGAAGAAGCTGTTGCGATGGATGAGTGGTGGACCAAAGCTGTTGGAACATATAGTTTTGGAACGGGTTCAATCAATTACAACTATTGTGGCACTAACAGTACTGACTTAACGCTTAAGTCTAGAGCTACTGCTGTTAAAGTAACGATAAATACTCCAAATGGTTCATACGGTGGAGCTAGTTACATGATGAATGAAAATGGTGAGAAGAATAATTACACGTTTGAGTACATTGACGAAACGCATGTTAGAGTTGGGGCCTTAAGATTCCTTTATACACCTGCAACTGGATCAGCAGAAGTTAATGATCATGCTTCTATGACAGACGGTATTTACACTTATGCTAACACAGGAAGCGTAATTACACTTACACGAATTGAGGAAAACATCGACAATAACGGAGGAGACCCTTGTGTTGATCGAGTAACTTACACTTATACTTTGACGAAATAGTCAAATTTGAAAATATTAAAAAAGCCGTTTTGATTTCTCAAAACGGCTTTTTTTTGCTCAATAATTTATTTTAGTTGGTCCTAAAACTGCATTTCAGGAATCTCTCCTTCTACCAGCAAGCTTCCTTCCGTTGAGTTTATTATTTCTTCTACCGATACGCCTGGAGCTCTTTCTAATAGTTTAAAGCCTCCACCTTCCATTACTTCTAAAACCGCTAAATTAGAAACCACTTTCTTTACACAAGCGACTCCTGTAAGGGGCAAAGAACATTCTTTTAATAATTTAGACTCTCCCTTTTTGTTGGTATGCATCATGGCCACAATAATGTTTTCTGCCGAAGCTACTAAATCCATTGCACCACCCATACCCTTTACCATTCTGCCTGGAATTTTCCAATTAGCAATGTCTCCATTCTCAGAGACCTCCATGGCCCCTAAAATAGTTAAGTGAACGTGCTGACCACGAATCATTGCAAATGAGGTAGCTGAATCAAATATTACCGCACCTTTTTCCAGAGTAACGGTTTGTTTTCCAGCATTAATTAAATCAGCATCTTCATCACCCTCAAAAGGAAAAGGACCCATTCCCAATAACCCATTTTCGCTTTGAAACTCAACATCTATTCCATCGGGAATGAAGTTCGCCACCAGCGTAGGAATTCCAATACCTAAATTCACATATTGTTTGTCTTGCACTTCTTGCGCTATACGCTGCGCTATTTGTTCTTTACTTAAACTCATCTGTGTGTTTTTATCTTTCGCTAATTTAATTTGAATAAATGAATATTCCCTTTACTTGATATAGTATCTCTACAATATATTGCTTTTTCCTTTTCGGTCTTTAACCCTTCACTATGCACCAGCAGGTGTTTTATCCCAATATTTTTAGCGTGCTGAACAAACTCTCCTGTCAATTCTTGATGGTAAATATTTGACAAGCCCTTTCGATTCATGTAGTACAAGCTCACATTTGGTGATGGGTCGTAAACACTCAGCACAGGAACCTCTTTAGTGACTCCGTTTTCATTTAACCAACCGTCAATTAGGGCTAAATTATTGTCCAATTTATTGTAGTAGTTCCACGTATGGCTTCTTGTTTCAGCGGTAACTTGTGCGGTTGAAACATTAGCAGCTACAAAGGGAACCGAAGCCAATAAAAAAAGCAAAAGCGCCAACTTGTTCTTAAATAGTACCTTAATAATCGAGATACCGTACATTAGTAATAATGGTAAAATACCATAAAGGCAAATGATGTAATAATCATGGTGTCTAAATCGTTCAAAAAACAGTAGAACAAAAATCACAGTAATAAAGGCATAAACCACTAGTGGAACCGTCTCCTTTTGCAATTTTTTATACCATAAAAGACCAAAGGCAAAAAAAGGTAAGGTTAACAACCAAAGCGATTTATACGCAAGAAGTTCATTATACCACGTTTCCATAAAACCGGTTTTAACCCCTGTGATTTGCGCTTCAGTTAGGGTCCAATAAGGAACAGTATCCAATAAAAAATAAACGTTATTAAATTGAGCATTGTACCACGCCGCATACTGCACCCAAATCAGGGTTAACACAAAGGGTAAAGACCAAGGAAGTAGTGCTTTTAACGTATTCCATAGTTTTCCTTTTTGAAAAGTAACTAATTCATAAGAAACAAGTGCAACTAACAAAATTCCAGCAGAAACCTTCGTTAATACAGCTAAGGAGAAAAAAAGCAAACCTAAATAAAGGTTGTTTCTAGAGGCTTTTTCTCGCCACTTTTCATAAAAATAAAGCCCACCAAAAGAAAGGGCTAACGCTATAGTATCTGGTAAAAACTCAACACCGTAATACACCAAAATAGGAGGGGTAAAACAAAATATATTTAGCAGAATAGAAACGGAAGTGCTTTTTGTTTTTAGATAAAACCATTGAAATAAAAGGTAGAAGCCTAGAGCCAATATTCCCCACCACCACCAGCGAAATATTTCATTAGAAAAGCCAAGTATTTGATACGTTTTCCCTATCAAATAATAAAAAAGCGGGAACTCCCCTACTGCTTTTCCAGAACTCTCAAAACGCTGGTGTAATTGCGGCTCTAGAAACGGTAAATCGTTCTGTGCATAATTCTGCGCCATAGAAGCACCATCGCACTTTCTCCACATATGGGTGCCTTCTGGAAACCTGTCCATGTTATCAAAATACCCGTAAGAGGCACTTTGCCAAACAAACAATACCAAAAACAACAGGTCTCTAATAAAACGAGTTCCCTTGTCCCACTCAACTATTCTGTGTAATAATTGGCTCAATCTAGGCCTTTTGACGAACCGTTCTCTGCTCTATTCTTTTTTCGTAGTTCGTTCCTTGAAAAATACGTTGGACGAATATTCCAGGGGTATGAATGTGATTTGGGTCCAGCTCCCCTGCTGGCACTAACTCTTCGACTTCAGCAACGGTAATCTTTCCTGCCATTGCCATTAGCGGGTTAAAATTTCGAGCGGTTGCTTTGTATATTAGGTTTCCGGCTGTATCTCCTTTCCAAGCTTTTACAAATGCAAAATCTGCTGTAAGCGATGATTCAAGAATATGCGGCTTTCCATTAAAGTCTCTTACTTCTTTTCCTTCTCCAACCTCAGTTCCATACCCTGCCGGGGTAAAAAAAGCAGGGATTCCCGCTCCTCCAGCTCTACAGCGCTCTGCTAATGATCCTTGGGGTATGAGGTCTACCTCCAGTTCTCCACTCAACATTTGGCGTTCAAACTCATCATTTTCACCAACATAAGAAGAAATCATTTTTTTTATTTGGTGATTTTGTAACAACAAACCCAAACCAAAATTATCAACTCCAGCATTATTTGAAATACAGGTAACTCCAGATATTCCTATTCGAACCAACTCTTCAATCGCTTTTTCAGGAATTCCACATAAACCAAACCCGCCAAGCATAAAGGTCATATTATTCTCTACACCCTTCAGTGCCTCTTGTACATCAGCTACTTTTTTGTTCATTGCCATATTGTCGCATTTTGAATCTCAAATGTAAAAATTGAAAAAGGAAAACTGCATAAATCCTTAGATTAGATTAATCCCAATCAGAAGGAGTGCCCCGATCGTATCGGTTTCCAACGGATTCCGTGACTTCATCACAATTTAGATTAATATCCAATGGTTCCAGCGGTTTTTCAAAATCTCCCTTGCTAATGTCAATTGATTTATCTGCATAAACCTTATTCATAAAATAACCCCATATAGGCAAGGCCATATTTGTACCCATTCCCTTTGAAAGACTGCTAAAACGAACCGCCCTATCCTCTGCTCCTACCCAAACTCCTGTAACTAGGTCAGGAGTAATGCCAATAAACCAACCATCGGATTGATTTTGAGTTGTGCCCGTTTTACCAGCGATTGGAATTTCCATCGGAAAACCGCCATAAGGACGAATTTCTTTGCTAAAACGCAGGCGAATAGCTGTTCCTCCCGAACTTTTTCCTAAGTCTCTATTATAGTTGTAGGATGTTACTCCCTTCATTAACTCCAGCATTAAATAAGCATCCCGCTCACTCATTACCGAATTCGTCTTTCTGTGAACCAGATTATTATAAATCTCGTTTCCATTTTTATCCATAATTCTTGTAAGAAAAACCGGTTCTAAATACTGTCCTTTGTTCGCCAATGAAGCATATGCTCCCACCATTTCCGCAAGAGCAACATCGGCAACTCCAAGACACAATGATGGAACCGCCTCCATTTCGCCTTTAATACCCGCCTTGCGTACAAAGTTTACCACGGCTTGCGGACTAACTTGTTTCATTACATAAGCGGTGATAGTATTCATAGAGTTTGCTAACCCATACTTTAAGCTTACATTATAACCATAGTCACGGCCCGGATTATGTGGTGTCCAACTCTTAAGTAATCCATATTCGCCTTTTTCAAAAGTGTAGGGGACATTAGGAATTTCATCACAAGGCGAAAGGCCTTTGTCTGTGATAGCCAATGCGTATACAAAAGGCTTAATTGTAGATCCAATTTGTCTTCGGCCTTGGTAAACATGATCATAGGCAAAGTATTTATTGTTAATTCCCCCAACCCATGTCTTTATGTATCCATTATGCGGATTTACTGACATTACACCGGCCTGTAAAAAACTCTTGTGGTATCGCAGCTTCTCTTTAGGAGATATTACGGTATCAATTTCTCCCTGCCAAGAAAAAACCTTAGTAGGAACGGGTGTATTGAAGACAATTTTTATAGAGTCCTCTGACATTCCCTCGCTGCGCAACTCTCTATACAAATCTGTTCTCTTAATGGCTCCATTCATTAATCGCTCGATAGTTTTGTCACTGATTCCATTCGCAAATGGAGGATTCTTTTTTCGCTTTAAGTGTGCCCAAAAGTCTCTCTGTAGCTCCGCTTTCATATGCTGAGTTACTCCATACTCTGCATAGCGCTGCATTCTTGAGTCTATTGTTGAGTAAATTCTTAAACCATCTCTGTATATGTTGTACGGTTCACCGTTTGGTTGAGCCAGTTTGTAGTTACCATCTTCATCTTTAGCCGATGTTAGTTTATGCAAATAAGCCCTTAAAGCTTCTCTAAAATAAGGGGCACTGCCATCTTTATGATCCACTTTTTGAAAGTCAAGAATAAGTGGAAGTTGCTTTAATGAGTCAAAAACCTCTTCTTCTAAAACTTCATTTCTGACCATTTGACCCAGCACAACATTTCGTCTTTGAGTGCTTAATTCCATCCTTCTATTTGGATTAAATAAAGATGGGTTTTTTGCCATTCCAACCAAAACTGCGGCTTCATTAATGGATAAACTATCTGGTGTTGTATTAAAATATACTTGCGATGCGGACTTTAATCCCACGGC
>Ga0209309_10002940_pt1 | contig 15055 bp, 6 predicted proteins | sample COGITO_mtgs_1204_2_FD_184807 | JGI IMG/M metagenome (GOLD analysis project Ga0209309, IMG submission 184807) | Pelagic marine microbial communities from North Sea - COGITO_mtgs_120412 (SPAdes) (version 2) | ecosystem: Environmental > Aquatic > Marine > Epipelagic ...
AAAGTTTTCCATCGCCTCGAAAACACGTGTTCGAGAATAGTTTCGTCGTTTTCAAAAATTCAACCGCCGGATCCTCCGCCTCCCGAGGAGAAAGACTCGTCGTCGTCGTCTTTCTCCTGGCGGCGAAAATCGAGGTCAACTCGAACGTTTGCGTGCTCGAACAGTTGATTGCTCTCAACGTACAAATCGATTCGTTCACAGATGAAGGAGATGGGACGACTTTCATCGTTAACATAATCGATCGCTTCGTCACGTACCGCTTCGAAAGCTTCGCCAACCGATACCTCAAAAGTTTAGGCGCCGGCGGTTCTGGTTGATAACACACCAGGGCGCGCGATTCCTGCGTCGTCGCGTTGCCCGAGTTCATCATCCGAGCGTTGTTACTATTTTCAGTGTCGTTGTTATCGTCGTTGTCGTCGTCGTCGTCGAAGTATGGATCATTCGCACCTTCCGACGATAACAGCGCACTATCCAAAGCTTCAAAATCTTTCGGCGATAGACGAGCCGGGTGGAACCAACACGATATACAAACGTGTTCTTTCGGTTGAATCGAATCACTGACAGCGAATACGTTCCCGTATTGTTTACTGTTATTACTTACAACGCGGTGCATATCATTCTCGCACGGTGTAAACGCATTGGAAGGTAAACGGATGCGGACGTGTCGCGCAGTCGCGTCGCTCACGTTTCGAATGATCACGTTGACTTTTGAGATGGACCCATCGAGCGCCACAGCTGATGAGGCGTTCGCTAAACTCCCCTCGCTGCTCTCAAAGGACGCCTCAAGTCTCGGCACGGTATCGACAATATCAAAAACTAACCGCGATTCCTCCGGGATATCTCGCACCCAAATCTTACGAACCTTGGTCGCTTTCTCCTTTGCCGTGTCCCGCCTGGACAACGGCGCTTTAATGTCAAACGTAGCTTTGCCGAGCGCCGTATTTTCTAAAGTCCACTTTACGCCAACGACACGTAAAACGCCCGGCTTCTTCGGCGTCACGCGTAAAGTTATTTCACTTTTTTCGTTTGGTTGCAGTTCGAGCAGAGCGATGGTTTCACACGCGACTGCGTCGTTTGTCACATCTTTTATATCCGATTGGTCCGAAAATTCCCACTCCAAAGAAACGTTGTGCAAAGTAATCGGTATTCTCAAAGGATTCGAGAGCTTCGCCGTGACGAAAACGACTTCATCTTTCGCGGTTACTGAACGCTGTTCCTTTGATGCTTTACTGCTACCACCATCGAGCCAATTGCTGGAAGCGTTATTCGCACCGCCTTGTAAGTTTGGAACGACGCCAGATTTTTCCTCGATAGATTTCCAAGACACGTCGCCAAACGCAATCTTTGATCGCGCCGTATGTTTGAGAAAACCGGGACTCGCGCCGTTCGACATCTGTCGTTCGAGTCCCGGAGAAGACAACGATGCGTTTTGGTCCGTCGGTGTTGTTGGTAACGTCATCGGTGTCGCCCTCGTCTTATCAATCACCCCAGAGTTCTGATCTTCATCGTTGACGAATGAGACGAAAACGGTGCTCACGTCCACCTCCGGCAATGGCGCCGAAACGACATCACATGATATATGAGAAGATTTGTCTCCGTTCAAATAACTCGACACGACGTGTAAATATTCTCTCAAATACGTTCTCTGTGTAGTTTCCGTTCGACTGGCGTGTATGCGATCGTTGCTACCAAACTCGTTCTTCCGACCGTCGCTACTCCCGAGTAATCGTTGAAAATATCGAACCGCGTCTGCGTTGTTCCCATCGTGCGCGGCTAATCGAGCGAGCGAAAACAAGCAGTGCTCTCGACACTTGTGCCAGGTATTTTCATATCCTAAGGATGCTAAAGATAAAGCGTAACACCTCGCCGCCGCGCGTCGCGCGTTTACGCGCGCGTATCCGTGACCAGCCAACGCGGCATGAAACGCGTGTTTCCTCATCCAAGGTAGCGATTTTGGAACTTTCCTCGTCAGCGTTCTCGAAGCGTCAATCTCTAAGAAATTTCTCGAGGCACGCTCGAGCAACAGCGCGGATTGCAAATCGTCGATACCGCCAAAGTTTGCGGCTTCTTTAGCGAACGTTGTCGCCGCTTCACGAAATTTACCACTCGCGATGAGCGAAACCGCCCTGCGAATAGAACACAAAACCATCATTTCGTCTATGTAATTGAACGAATCTACATCCAACGAAGCTGGGGTGATTCCTCCCGCTGCTGCGGTGAGATATTCGTCTCTTTGTTTTTTGACTTTCGCGTAACACGAAAGCGCGTACTCAAACGCCGCGTCCGCTTCTTTACGCATCGCTTCGTCGTTTCCTCCAGAGCCTAAATTACTACCGCTACCGCTACTCTTCATCGGACTCGCCAAAGTCCCGCTACTATTACTATTCTTTCTAATATCGTCCGCCTTTATAGTCAAAGCGATTCCAGACGCTTCGTAAGCCAAAGCGCAACTCTTCCAGTTCTTCTCCGCTTTATAATCCGACCCAACAAGTTTATAACTCGCGATCGCGTTATCGATGTCGCCTAAAAATAAGCTTAAATCTGCGGCTTTTCGAATTTGTGATTCTTGCGACGAGTACACGTCTTGCTTAGAGACCGTATACGAAGTAGTGCTCGGACCAACGGCTGAGAGATTGGTATCGCTGCCTTCTCGAGAGTGCGAAGGCGAGGAATTCGCTAACGGAGGAATCGGTACCGCGGTCGTACCGCTCCCGCTGCTACTCGTCCCGACCACGTTCCTCCCCCAAAACGATTTGAATTGGTTCTTAAATCCTTTCCTGGTGTTGAAAATCATAGCGTTTAATCCGTACAACAATCGTTCCATGTGCGGTGCGATGACTCTTTCCGTCAACCTCCTCATGAAAGCATTCAACACAATTTTTTCAAATTCGCTGTCGCTAAAATTTATCGTCAATGCGCTCACTTTTTGCTCTGAAAATTTCCGTTTAACGTCCATAAGCGCTCGCTCGTGCGTCTCGTTTCTCGCTCTGAATATTTCAACCTCGTTGTCATCCATGGGTTGCAATTTGCTCGTGTTTCCTTCTCCACCTCCTTCCTTCGCGTCTTGCAAAACCACAAAGTGCCGAACGACGTCCACGTCCGCTCTTTGCTTGACAAAACACGGTGCGTTTTGCATCGTCTCGCGCAACATCAACTCCAACTGATTTTGCGGTTCAGGCTCGCTTGCCGAGCAGACGCATATAACCGCGACTGGATAATCGCTCGGGTTTAAATTATGATATCGAATCGAATCTTGCAAACCGTCGTAATGGTTCTCAAACGCCTTTCTCGAGTGTAACACGGCGTCTTCGTTACGCTCTTCTCGAAAAACAACGTCCAACAACGTTTCGTCGCGCTCGATCGACGCCAAATCGAACGTACCGTGCGAACTCTCCTTACCACTACTCTCCAGCTCCCTTAACGTCCTTTTTCTCACTTGGTTCATTTGCTCGCACACCTCTTCTTTCCTCTTCACCTTCCCTTCGTTAAAGCCAATCACGTTCAATCGCGCGCTGGACAAATAGTGCGACACTTGACCGTCGTTTTGATTGTTTCGAATCGGAACGTTTCTTAAATTATCGACGACGTGCCCATCTCGTAAGGATGCTTTCAAACGGTCCTGGAACGAACCGTTACCACCAGAACACACGCTCTCTCGCACGGTTGGAGAAGATGCGACGATAATCGTCGCGTTTTGATCGAAGAATAGTCTTCTGTTTACTTCCATTCTTCCTCTTCTGAATTTCCCCACAACGACCTTCTTACAGTTCTTCAACCAAAAGCTTTCAGAAGATGCGTTCACCACACACACGCGCACTCGCACTCTCTCTCAGTGCGCGCTCAACAACTCTTTTTTCGATTCCTCCTCTCTGACCGCGAATGCGCGTGCGTCGACTTTGATTTGTTTTTTCTCTCTCTCGTGCGGTAAATTTTGGAGTAAATGCGAGAGACTTTGATGCAAAGTTGATGAAAGTTACATTAAACGCAGAGGACGATACGCGCGCATACATACTACTACTACTCTTCTTCATTTTCTACTACTGCTACACGGGCTATACATCTTTACTACTACTACTACTTCAAATTGAACCTTTTCCAGACGGCTTTGATGTCCCCGCCGCTTTCGTCTACGCCGGCGTGATGGCTTTCTAAATCCGTTTGCGAGCTCAACGGCGCGTCGAAGAATTCATCGTTTTCGTTGCCGTTATTACCAATGCGATTGTTTCGCTTGGCGCTTTCGGTGAGGCGTCCGGTGCGGGTGCCAAAGTCACCTTCCGTGACGGGCGGCGCGTCTGTGGTCGGTAAGGTTTGTTCGCGGAGCGTGCGAGGCTGGGCGTTCGAGTAGGGGTTGTGACCGCCAGCACTACTGCCACCGAAACCTAACATACGGAACGGCGCGCTTATGACTGATCCAACGAGGCCACCAATAAGACCTCTTTCCGCGGTGTTGTGGCTGTTGTTGTTGTTATTATTACTACCCATTTTTTCTCGATGAAGTATCGCTCTTTCTTCGCTGCTCAAGTTTCTCAAATCGCCCATTTCTATGGCGCGCTCGCGCGGCGATTTATTGTCCGGGACGTCGTCGTCGTCAAAAGCATTTTCGGTGTCGGAAAAGACGTCGTCGTCTTCGTCTTCGTCCTCGAATTCATCGGTTTCATTCCGTAATTTCATCCACTTCGAAAACTGTCTGTATCGTTTAAATTTCCAAAAATACATTCGCGCTAATCCAACCGCCGCGAAGAAGAGCGTGCCGACGATGATAAAGCCACCAATCATGACTTTGAACATGATTTGCTCTCTCGCTTCTTTAGCTCGGTCTCTGTCGAACCCAGTTCCGGGCGTTCCCGGTGATTCAGGCGCTCTCGGAGCCGGTGGTGGAGGGGGATGTCGCGTAGCGCCCGTCGCCATGTCGAAATCCATCGCCTCGCGCAAACCGTCGCAATCCACTTTCGGTGAGATTTTCACCGTTTGCTGCGCGCTTTCGTCGTCGAATTCAAAGAGCGTGTTCCGAGCGAATATGCCACCAATTATAGAACCTTGTTGTCCATTATCGAACACTCCGACACAAAACGCGTTCGGTTCGTTCGGGTGCACGAACAAATAATTCTCCGGGAGAAACCGGATGGGAAGTTCCTCCTCGTTCACGCCTATAAAAGTGAGATTGAACGTCGGGAACAAATAGTTCACGTTAGATTCCGATAACTGTAGATTTTCGTTCAAGCTCCTCCAACACACGTCGTTCGGGTAGTTTGGATCGCCACCACTAACTCGGAAAAAGTTCGCGCCGTGATCGTTGACCACTTTATCTTCAATCTCCGATATGAACGGTATGAAGACGTCTTCGTGTAAATACGTGTACGTTGTTCCGGAATCGAGAACGGTCCCGTACCCGGCTCGAAACGCTTCCATTAACTCCGCTCCGCTTGGTTTTTTGAGCTCTGTATTTCTGACAAACATCCGGTGCACCTCTACGTTATAATATTGCGATTTCGACCCTTTGACTAACTTTACCGTACTCGTGTGCGTTTTTCGAGTCACAAAGTTCGCGTAGTGCTGTTCCGGCAACTTACCTAAACTCAAAACGCCTCCGCCTTCGAACGATCCTAAACACAAACCGAACGTTCCATCGTAGGAACCCGGCGGATACGCCTTCTTCTTCAACTGTCGGTGTAACCCAGCCTCGGCTCTGCCTAAAGCAATCATCCCGTTCGCCTTTTGCGTCTTCAACATGTTCGTCTCGAGCGAGTTACATCCAAAATGTATCCTCGGCGTCCCTAAACTCCCTCCGACGTCGATGACATCACTCACCACGTGCCCACCGACTTGCGAATCCTCCGAAAACTTCTCGTCGTATTCACACAAACCGCTCGCTCGACAGGCGCCAAAAATACATCCGGAACCGCACGGCACGCGTTCGTACGAGCTCGATTTCGCCGCGTCGTACGGCGCGTTCGATCCGTGCTGACCGCACGAAGCGCACGGGTAACACGTCACGAACGTATACGTCGACCCCGTATCTACGATGACTTCAAATTGATGCCCAGGTGTGCCAATCAATACCGTGGCGTAAAAATACCCCGTATCTCTCGCTTTCCCGTTCAGTTCTAATCCAGCGGAGGAACTTTGTTTTAAAGCTCTTCTTCTTCGTCGTCTTCTCTTCTTCTGAAAGACTGCCAAATCATCATCATCGTCCTCCTCGTACCCTTCGTTCTCACGATCACCATTTCCTTCCTCCTTTTCCTTTCTAAACTCTACATCAATCTTCCTGTGCTTCAAGGAAAAATGTCGCACGTGCTGCCCGTTCTGAAAGGTCGACGAAACGTCTTCTCTTTGCGCGTCGTCTCCGCGCGCACCCCATCCGCTCTGTCTCTCGAGCGCGACGACAAGTGCAACCAATACCAAGCAAAGGAGGAGACTCTGAGAAAGCGGCGGTTTTTGTCTTCGTCGTCGTCTCGTTTTCTGGTGCGAAACACTCGTCGTCATATCTCCCAAGAGTCCTCGCGTCGGGGAAAAAAGAAGTGAAGCCTTGAGAGTCGTTACAAAGTCAAAAGAACATGTCGCGGAGAAGACTGTTGCTCGCGCCTCCTCTTTTCGCGCGGAAGAGAGGAAGCGAGAGAAAGGTCTTCCCTCAGCAGCCGTCGTCGAGTGTTCTTCTTCTTCGACGTTTTCGAGAGGCATTCGAACGTTTGGAGGAGGAGAAGGAGGAGGCACGAAGGATGATTCTTCGAAGCGTTGGAAACCATTCGCATCAAATGCATCGTCATCATCGAAGAGTACTTCTTCGTTCCGAGGAGGATTTCGACCAAAACTTTCGACGGAAACGACGACGACGAAAAGAAGAGCGCTGTCGTGTACTTCGTTTCCGTCGTTCGCGGCTTCCGGGGCGAGTCGTAGTGTAAACAGTAACAACAACAACACCAACGAAAAACGAGGCATAGAAACAACGCAGAGGAAGGAAACGGACGAGAAGAAGAAGACGAAGAAGAAGACGAAGAAGAAGACAAAGAGACCACCAGAAGGCGAACGAAGGTTTAATAATGAAGGGGTTATTAATATACGCGCGGAGGAAATCTTGGAAAAGAGACGATTAGAGCGGCAACGGACGCCGCTGAGCGAAGCGCGCGAGTTACACGTGCTCGCGACGACGACGACGACGAATAATAGGAAGAAGACGAAGAAGACGAAGAAGGAGACGATGACGATGAACCATCGAGACTACACGCCTGAGATTGAACGCGAGGCGAAACTGTTAGGCGTGTCGCCGCATTTGATTCGAGGCCGGAGGTATTACGCCGCGCTGCCGCCCGGGTCAAAAAAAGTGATTCCTCGGGAGGTGTGGGATATTTGCGAACGGTTATCCGGGCGAGGGTTCAAAGCGTACATCGTCGGCGGCGCGGTGAGAGATTTATTGCAAGGCGCGAAACCGAGGGACTTTGACGTGATGACGGACGCGAAATATGCGGACATACAACACGTGTTTGGATGGAAACGCGTGAGGGTCGTTGGACGACGGTTTAAAGTCGCGCACGTGAGAACTTTTAAACCGACGCACGGAAGGCCGTACGTGGAGGTGTCCAGTTGTACCGAAGGCGATGAGAAAAGCGAGGAAGATGCAGAACCAGACGGCGGCGGCGGCAACGACGACGACGACGATTCAGACGACGATGACATCGACCCGAGTTGGCAAAGTTCGCCGAGAATGTATTTACGGAAAGACGCTCGCAAGCGCGATTTCACCGTCAATGGCATGGCGTACGAATTATTGAGGAATCTGTTGCACGACTACGTGGATGGGTACGGAGATTTGCGAGATAACATTGTTCGATCGATCGGAAAACCGCACGTGGCGTTTAAAGATGACCCTGCGAGGATTTTGAGAGCCATTCGCGTCAGTGCAAAGCGAAACATGGAACCGACCAAAGAAGTTCGCGCGACCATGCGCGCGTACGCGCCTTTACTGAACGAGTTGAATCGAGAGAGAAAGATGTTGGAAACGCGAGCGTGTTTGGCGAGAGGCTACTCGAAAATCGGCATGAAGATGCTGTGGATGAGTTCGACTTTGGACGTGTTGATGCCAACTGTAGCTCGTTTCATCAAAGAAAGAGGCGGCAGGAAAAGGACGATGCTAGAGTTTCAAAAGACTGGATTTGAACACGTTTTAGACGCGAAGAGTTGGGACGAGGAGAAGGAAGACTTTCGAACGATATTCATGAATAAGGATGATGTCGCGGATGATGTATCCAAGAAACGAGTTCCAAGCGGCGTCACCGCCGGTGGCTTGTTTAAATTGCTGGAAAATTTCGACAAGTACGTTGGAAAAGACGTTAAATTGACCGAAGAAGGCGTGAGCGCAGAATTTCTCATCGCCACGCTCGCGACACCGATCGCGTTGTACTATTCCGGTTTAAAAACCGTTCCGAAATACTCGACGAGGAAACGACAAGTTGAAGTGCCAACAAAGAAGAAATCTTCCCGGGGAGGAGGAGGAGGAGGAGGAACAGGAGGGAAAAAGGCGAAAACTGTCACGGAAGTTAACCCGGCGTGGTTGCGATGGACCGCGGCGTGCGAAAGAGTTTTGAGAGAACTCTCCGAAGTCGACGGGTTGATGTTGAGTTCCGGAAGAAGAAGTAACAATCAAGGCGGGAGAACGTATCAGATTATGACGAAGAGTTTTATGAACTCTTCTTCTTCTTCTTCTTCTTCGGCTTCGATCGAGTCGGATGACGACGAAGAGAAAGACGATGACTTTGAAGACGAAGATTTGATCGATTACGAGGACGAACTCGGCGGTAAGAAATACGAAGAATCTCAAGCGTCGTTGGTGAAAATCGTGTACGAGACTTTCGGCGTCCCGGAAACGGAATTCGACGAAGATAGTTTTAAAGTTTTCGTCAACGACGACGACGATAAATAATAGGTAGATAATAGGTAGATTATGTACTAGATGTTTTTGTAGTTTTAGAATTAAAAAGTATTCCTCGCGCTCTAATAAATTTCCTATGGGCTAATCTAATGCCTCTTACTACCACCACCTTCTGAAGCGCCTTCATTCATCGCTCTCTCATCTCTGGAGTACGAAATCTCCCCCGGTTTCGATCGCGCCTTCATCTCGTACTCGTCGTCCTCCACGCGTAAAAACACGTGATAATGCGGCACGTCCACCGAACAGTTATCGTTCATGTCGTAATTCCACTCCACGACGTCCTTTCTGTGTTTCCTCAAGTACTCGCTGACCCACTCTTGAATCTCTTCGCCTTTCATGTCTTCTCTGCTCCACAGCGTCCAATGCGAGACGCCCGGAGGACAATCGTACGGGAACATGTTCTCTTCCAGAACGACGTTCACCCCCGGGTCGTTTCCAAACACCGTCTTCTCTATGTGGTCCTCCACGCCGTAATACCCTCCAAGTTCGTCTAATTTCGCCACGTGCTCTCTTTTCTTCGCCGTCATTTCTTCCGAGCGCATCCAATATTCCAGGCGTAAAGTGCACTTTGGTCGTTCGTTTCGTTTCTCGTCTTCATCAATCTTCTTCTTTTTGTTCGTGGTGGTTGTTTTTGTGGTCACCAAATCCCACCGCGTTCGTTTACTCTTCGTCTTTGTCTTCTTCTTCTTAACGCTCTCGTCTTTATCGTCGTCATCAAAAAACAGCGACGAGAGTGCTCCTCCTCCCGTCGTTTGTTCAGAGCTGCTGTGATTGTCATTTTCGTCGCTTTTTTTCTCCTCCTCCTCCTCGCGATTCCGAACGACGACGACGAGATTCGTCTTTGTCTTCTTCAACTTCGTCTCTTCGAACAAACGCGCTCCAATATCTATTCCTGGGTCCACGAGGACGATCACATCATCATCTTCCTCCTCCTCTTCGCAACGCAACAGAAGAGAAGAAGAAGACGTCGGAGTAAAAGAGGAGGAATGCTGAGAAGACCTTCTTTCTTCTGCGCGCATCTCTCTCTCTCTCTCTCTCTTTCTTTGAGTAATTCTGACGAGACTTTTCCAAACGAAACGACTTTTTTCAAAGACAAAATTGTTTAGGGTGTACAGACAAAAGTGTTTAGGGTGTACAACCCTAATTGCAGTTTTAAAGGCACATGTCTCTCTCCCCTCTTTAGACCATTTTTGTCTCTTCATTTCAGAGCGTTTACTTTGCGCGCTTTCCGTGCACACGCGCGAGAGAGAGAGAAGCAGTTGTTCATTGTTGCGCTTCTTTTTCTTCTTCCGTATTTATTCGTAGTCGTCGTCGTGCACAGAAGAGAGCGTCTTCTTGTATATATTCTTCTCTCGGATTTTACGGGAAAAATGACGATGGGACGCGGCCCGGCGGCATCCATCACCAACGCCAGGGCGAACGAACGCTCGGGTCTTTTAGAAACCCCGAACTATGCTAAAGAAGAAGAAGAAACTACCGTAAAACATCGAAACGCGTCCTCTTTACTCAAAAAGATCGCAAAAGCTCGGACAAAAGTCAACGTTCCATCCGCCATCGGTGGGTTCGCCGTAGGCGTGAAATTCGGCTTCGTCCTCCTCTTGGTGGTCTTAGTCTGTCTGCCGCGAGAACGCTTCGACTCTTTACGAACAAATCTCGGGGAGTTTTTACCGATAAGTTTAAGCGAGCGAGTCGTAGCGCCGGAGAGTTCGTATAAGAGAGAACACGGGGTGGTGGCGAACTTAGGGGCGGCGAAGCCGTTAGCCGGCGACTGGAACCCGAACGGCAAGAGCGAGAAGCGAGAGGTGAAGTACCCGAGGAAGGATTTGACGCCGAAACCGACGAAAGTCGCAATCGCGAAGAAGAAGAAAGAAGAGGAGGAGAAGATTAAGAAGACGACGACGAGTAAAAGCAGCAGCAAATCATCATCATCATCGAAGAAGAATGATTCTTCTTCTTCTTCAAAACATTCGTTATCGTCTGAATCGTCGTCGAAAGAAGGCAAGCGCTCGAGAGAATACGAAGAAAAAGAGAGACAGTCCTCATCAAAGATGGGTGAAAGAGAAGAAAGAAAAGAAGAAGAAAAGGATGACGAAGATAATCATCATCACAGAAACAAGAACGATTGGTACAACGGCCCAGAGCCGATTCCGCACCTCATCGACCACTTGGAGGCGCACGATTTGAAGCCGTCGGATAAAGACTTGAGAATTTTAACCATCGCGAACGCCGCGTATTGGCCGTTGGCGGAGATTATGTTAGACTCTGCGAAAAGACACGCGCCAGAAATCGCCAATCGATTGACTTTCATTCTTTCGGACGAAAAATCCGTGAAGCAGTGTAAAGATCGCGTGACGAAGAGTTGCCAACACACGTGCTTCTTCGATCACGAGATGGAAGACATGTTGGGCAAGTACACGAACGACGAAGGTTCGTACAAATCGGCGTACGATTCCAACTTTGGCGTGAAATTACGCCAGTTGTGGACGTGGAGAAAAGTGAAAGCGGTCAAAACGTTGGTCGATGCCGGATACGCGGCAATGTTTGTGGACGCGTCGACGGTGTTCTTAAGAGACATGCGCGAAGACGTGTTGCACGAATTACTCGATCACGACGCCGCGCTGGTCACGTTGAGTGACTTTGGCGGTGCGACCGAGCAACACGCGACGAATACGGGTTTGATTGCCGCGACGCCGGCGAACAAAGACGCCGCTCGAGTCTTGCGCACTTGGTTGAAACGCGAAGATCCGGAAGATAAAGACAACACGGAGCAAGGCGTTTTGACGTGGGAAATTGCACCGAAAGAAAGAGAAAATGGGGTGATTATCAAAGCTCTGACGCAAGTGCAAGCGCCAAACTACGTGACGTACGACTTTAAGTCGCACTTGAACAAGGGTAACGACGACGGCGGTAAGTTGGGCAAGGATGAAAAAGGCAAAAGCGAGGAAAAACAACAACACGTGGCTGGTCTCGTGCACGCCGCGTATTGCGGGTGCGTGGACGCGAAAGAATCGTTCATGTCCAGAGTGTACGAAGAGTCCAAAATGTCCTCGAAAGAACTCGGCGAACGCGGTTTGAAGCCAGAAAAAATTGAAGAAAAAGATTGCGACGTGTACGACAGGAAGAAGTTCTTGAACACGGGCCGCGCGCCGTGGGATTGAAAGTAGATAATAAAAACCGACCACACAACTTTGAAAGAAATCAATTAAATGTACCACTACTCTATTCAACAAAGAATCTATGATGAAGTTTACACGACGTTACTCACCGGCGTTCCTTCCCACTTCAAATACTTAACGTTCACGTCCAACGCTTTCGCTCGCCTCGCCGCCGGGGTCACAATCTCGTCCAGCTTCGCAATGGTTTCCGCCGTCACTTCGACTACTTGACCGATGACCACGTTCGCCGAGTCGTTTCCATTCGCGTTCGTCGTCGTCGTCGTTGCATCGGTTGTGACAGTACCTTGTTGTTGTTGTTGTTGTTGTTGTTGTTGTTGTTGTTGTCCATCGCCTTTACTTTTGCGCTTCAAAATTTGCGCTTGTTCGAGGACTAAAATGACATCCTGCGTGGCCAGATGCGTGAGCTTGGAAATCTTCGAAAGCGTGATCACTGTGCCAATTTCCAGCGATTTCAACAACTCGCTGATCACGTCTCCCCAATACGCGGAGTAACTCATCAATCCTAAATCCGATAAAGGTTTCTCTGGCGTTCCAACCCAGCTTTCGCGTTTCGTCAACTCGTACGAAAACGCGATGAGAAATCTACCGTAGCCTTTGCGCTGGTACGGCGGCAACGTCAATATGCATGCCAAATTATGTCCCGTCTGAGAGCCGTTTTTGTCTTTAGAGAAGTATCCGACGACCCTGTGTTTCTCATCTTCGCCTTTTTCGCACAAGGCGTAGAAAAGCATCTGCGAAACGTCGTGATACAAAGTCTTGTGATCGAGAAAGAGTTTTGCCAACAGACACAAGTTTTGGCAATACGTCGCCGCTCGCGCGCCGTCGACTTCAAACACCGACAGTTCTGGACGAACAATCTCTTCAATTTCTCTCTCTTCTTCCCCATTTTCACCACGCATCGTTCTCTTTTCGATTTCTGCGGGGTGCCTGTAAATTTCGTTCCCGGGCGGGTGCGTCAAAGGGCAACATTTTTTATGTTTCACGAGCGTCTTGCGTCTTTTGCAATATTTCAAACAAAATTCACAAACGAATAATCTGTTATCGCTGGTGAACTCGTCTGGATACGGCGCTCGGTACCAACAGTCCACTTCAAACGCTCCCAATTGGAGAACGTCGACGTTTTTTGCATTTTTCACGATGGCCGCCGCCACGTCGTGTTGGTGTTGCTGCGTCTCCTTCTTCGTTCCCTTTTTCTCTTTCGGCTTCCCTCCTTTTGTTTTATTGTTGTTGTTATTGTTCATACTTGCACTCGTTTTCTTTTGATTCGCGACGACGGCGTTCGCTGCTGCCTTATCGTTGTTATTATTTTCAGCGTCGACATCGACGACTTCGTTTGGTGGTTCGACTATAACCGTTGGTGTCGCTGCGTCGGCGTTTCCAGCCACCGCGGTCGCTAAAATGGTTGCGTTAGTCGTTCCGTTGTTCCTAGCACTCGGTGACGTGGCTTCTACGGTGCCATCTTCTCCTGCGACGACGGCAGCGACATCAACGATGTCCCCGCTACCGCCTCCGATCTTCTCTTTCTTGTTACTATTGCTGTTGCTCATCGTTTTGTTTTTGCTCGAAGCGCGCGGATGACTCTCCGAACCGTCGGCGCCTTTACTCGCGTTCGTACCACCACCATTACTCGGCTCTGCGTTTTCACCCGTCCTCCTTCGCTTCGTCCCTACACGTTCTTCTTCTTCTTCTTCGTTTTCCTCGCCGGCGTCGGTCACGACGACTCCGCCACTTTTATTGTCGTTCACTTCTACGATACCTTCCTCTTCCTCCTCTTCAGCTCCCTCGTTCCTTTTCCTCGTCGTCGTCTGCTCCTCTAAAATCTCCATCGCTTCTTCTTCCTCCTCCTCTTCTTCCTCTTCCTCGCTCAAATGCTCGTTCGACCCGTCGTCCTCTTCCTTCAACGGCCGCATCTTACTCGCATCCAACCACGCGTCCATCCGTTTCGAGTACCCTTCGTAGCTGCAGTAATACCGCTTAATCATCTGCACCACCGTCGCCGACGCCCCGTCGCCGGAACCGCTCTTCTTCGCCGCGTCTCCTCCTTTTCCAAAAACGCCTCGCAAAGTTTCTTTCTTCGTCGTCTCGTGAATGACTCTCGCCGGTAAGTATTTGTCTTTCGTTTGAAACCACGAGGCGAACGCGGAGACGCGATCGCCGACTTCGTACGTCGTATTTCGCCACTTCGCCAACTCTTCCTCGTCCTCTTCCTCTGAGGAGGATTCTTCCTCTGAATCTGAATCTGATTCTTCTTCTTCGTCGTCGTCCGTTTGAGCGGCAGTTTTTTCATCGGTGGTGGTGTTGGCCCGCGCGCTGTTGTTCAGCGTCGTTTTCTTCGTCATTTCTTCTTCTTCTTCTTCTTCGTTTCTTTTTTCTCGCTGTTCGTCGTTGTCTTCCTCTTCAACGGCATCGTCGAACGCCATCTTTCTCTCTCTCTCGAAGACGACGAAGACGACGACGAAAAGGAGAACACCGAAAGGAGAAAAACAAAGAAGAAGAGCTTTCACCGACGGATGCGGTTTGTTTTCGTCGACGTCTGTCTCGCTTTCTCTCTCACTCTCTTCGCAAAGCGTCTTCTTTCTCTGTTTTCCGCGTCGGAGTAATGAAGAATTTGCTTTTGGCGGCAAAGCACGAGATCCGCACAAATACGCGCACGCGCGCGCATCTGTTCGAAAAAGGGAACAGATGACGACGACTTCGAACGGAACTTTTCCTTTTGGAGAGGAAAACGACTCGGAGGATACTTTTGCATCGATTTCGATCGTTCGAGACGGTCAGGTGTCGTCGCCTTCGTGGACGGTGGTGGTCCCCGCACCGCGCGCTCTTTCTTCTCCTCCGTTCGTGTTGGAGAACAGAAGTCGTACGAGTTCTTTATTCGCGTTCCAACTCGCGCCGAGAGGAGGATACCTGACCATCGAAAACAATTTAGGATGGAGTTACGAGTTGCAATCGCAATTAT
>Ga0209309_10002959_pt1 | contig 14993 bp, 18 predicted proteins | sample COGITO_mtgs_1204_2_FD_184807 | JGI IMG/M metagenome (GOLD analysis project Ga0209309, IMG submission 184807) | Pelagic marine microbial communities from North Sea - COGITO_mtgs_120412 (SPAdes) (version 2) | ecosystem: Environmental > Aquatic > Marine > Epipelagic ...
TCCGCCTGCTTCAACACTGCCATGATCTGTGCGTCGCTGTATCGTCCGTTCTTCATCGTAAATCTCCTCAGATACCTTGCCGAGAAAATTCCACTTTTGAACACCGCTAATTTTAGGGGGGATTACCCAGCAATTCCGTGCGAATTTTTAATGCACTTGCAGTAACGCCCGAAATTCGCCTTCGACGGGCCGCACTGCAGCATTGCGAAAAGTGAGTGAACGGCCCCTCTCGGCCGGTAGCGCCAGCCCTCACAAAGGGCGGTAAGCGGCCGTTCGCTGCAGGCGCGAGCCTGGATTGCCGCTCCGGCGAGTGCCGACATTCAGACAAATATATAAACGGGGCTTCTTTCTGCGGCGTGGAAGGCGGCAGTGAGTCCACAGTAGACGTGACGAAGTCTTGCTGCACGCGTTCGCAGCGCGAAAAATTCTGCGTAGGCGTAAGGTTCATTGCCGTCGTGCAACCGGAGAACTGGTCATTCATGCGAGTCGTAGCGAGAATCGCTGCTGCAAACTTTTCAACGCATACTGCAATAGCATCTGTGAACAACGCCACGGTGGAGGGGGCAGAAAAAATGAAAAACCGTGTTTACACCGGACAAAGCGCCGTCGGAGTGACCTAACGACTTACCTGCGTTTTGTCTGGTATTGCTTTGGAGGTGATTCTGGATTCCGAGCGTCCATAACAGGTGCCGTGCGCTTGGATCCGACACGCGCCACGCGTTGAAAATTACAGATTTTATGGGCGTTTCCTTCATGTTCAAAAATGTCGAATTGGATAAAATCCTGCATACACCCTGCACATTTTAATGCGATATCATCCCGTATGAACAATATCCACAGGTCTTTGTTTGCCAAAATATTTGCCGCTATCGCGGCGACCGCTGTATTGGTCGTTATGGTTATGGCGTTGATGGTTGCGGCATGGATGCGAGATGGTTTTGCCCAGTATCTGCTTCGGGGTGAACTTGCGCGGTTCGATGACCTGACATCCTCTTTAGCTGCCGCACATCGGGGCAGTTGGGCCGAGTTTGCGGATAATCCGCAACAATGGAGCGACTTTCTGCGCGCCCATACCCCACGGCCGGGCATAGACAGCGTCCGACCGCCTCCTCCTCCGCCCGGCGGACCGCCGCCAAGGACAGGCAATCCGCCACCCTTTGGCGCAGGTGGTGAAGACCTGAGACTGGACGAACGACTTGTTCTACTTGATCGCGAGGGTAACCAGATTGCAGGCAATCAGCAACGCTTGAAGGTGTTTGACCGTCGCCCGATTTGTGCGCAAGGCGATTGCGCCGATGGAGAGCTTCTTGGCTATCTTGGGATGAACGCATCCGTCGCAGCCGAGAACGCCAGTGAGGCATTTTTCCTACGTGGCCAGTATTTGTCTCTCCTGCTGGCGGCCTTGATTGCAATCGCCATCTCAGCCGCTGCGGCCTATATTATCGCGCGTCAGTTATTGGGGCCGATCAGGCGATTGGAAGCTGGAGCGAAAACGATGGCCGCGGGTAATTATACCGCACGTATCAGGCAGGATCGCACTGATGAGTTGGGGGAGTTGATCGACCACTACAACAGTTTGGCCGCAAACCTTGAACAGACTGCAAAGGCAGAGCGGGAGTGGATTTCGAACACCAGTCACGAATTGCAAACCCCCCTTGCGGTGCTGCGCGCTCAAGTGGAGGCACTTCAGGACGGGATACGCGAGCCTGATGAAAAGACATTGACCGAGATGCACGCGGCGTTGATGCGGCTGTCCCGATTGGTGCAGGACCTCAAGACGCTCTCTTACGCACGCGAAGCCGAACTGTCGGCCAATTTTTCCCGCGAAGACCTGTCGGGAATCGCAAGTGTGTCCGCCGAAGCAGCGAGATCGAAACTGGCCACGCAGGGCATAGATTTGAACCTTGATCTGGCGGCCCGGATATTGATTGACTGCGACGGTGAGCAAATTGGCCAGGTCATCGATAATCTGCTTGAGAATGCGGGCAGATATACGGACGGACCGGGCCAAGTGCGCATGAGATTGAGGGAAACAGGGGATTATGCAGTTCTGAGCGTTGATGACACACCGCCCGCGCCACCGGATGCCGATATTGGTCGGCTGTTTGACCGCTTTTTCCGCGTGGAGGGTTCAAGATCGCGTGCATCGGGTGGGTCGGGATTGGGCCTGTCTGTGTGCAAGGCGATTGTCGAGGCCCACGGCGGCACGATTACCGCGGGACACTCGGCCTTGGGCGGGCTGAAAATCACCATACGATTGCCGAAGGAGACCGCATTACAGTGCCACACATCTTGATCGTGGAAGATGAGGTAACCCTTGCGGAAATCGTGCGGGATTATCTGATTGCAGAGGGCATGAGCGTCGACCTGCTGGCCGAAGGCACAGGCGCTGTCGAAATTGCGCAGGCACAGCAGTATGATCTGGTCATTCTTGACCTGATGCTGCCTGGTGTGGATGGTCTGTCAATCTGTCGTGAGTTACGCAAAACATCCGACGTCCCAATCATCATGACAACCGCAAAAGTAGAAGAGATCGACCGCCTGCTGGGGCTTGAGCTTGGAGCCGACGACTATCTGTGCAAGCCATATTCCCCTCGCGAGCTTGTTGCGCGGGTCAGAGCGGTCTTGCGTAGACGCCCCTCCGGCGGCGTGGTCGAGCCTGTGCATACCGATACACGTTTGGCGATCGATGCCGACAAGTGGCAAGCGAGGATTGATGGCATCGAGCTTGGCCTCACACGGCGGGAATTTGCGTTGCTGCAATCGCTTGTCGCGCGTCCAGGGCGGGTCTTTTCGCGCGATCAACTGCTGTCGCTGGCTTTTCCGGATGATACCGAAGTATTTGACCGTACCGTTGACAGCCACATCCGGAACATGCGCCGAAAAATCGCTGCGGTGAGCACGTGGGACCCCATCCGCTCGGTCTATGGCGTGGGCTATGCCTACGACGGATGAAGCGAACAACAATTGCTTTCCGACTGATACGTGAGCTGAATTTGGAACAGCAGGAGTTTTTTTGCCGTCTTCATTTTGCCTCCATAATTGCTGCAAACTCACTTCTTAAAGAACGGGCAAATTGAACCTGTGAAGGGCGACTCAACGCCTATACAGGAGACCAAAAATGTTCGCAGAAAAAATCAGAGCGATCCGTGCGCAGTTCGCAGCAAACCGAAAAATTCCGATCTACAGATCGACTGTCCCGCGCATTCGTGGCAACCAGAACATCCTTCTTGCAACGACCTTCGCCGTCGTCATTCTTGGTGCGCTCAACATTTCGGCAGTCCGGGCTGAGAGCGCTTCTGCCACTTCAGCGCAAAGCTTTTCTGTCGCACAATCCGCTCCGGCTGGACAAGGAAACCGGGCGGGCCGTCCACCTCGTGAAGCGCTTGACGCCTGCGCAAATGTAGATCCGCAGTCGGCATGTTCATTCAATAATCGCGAGGGTGAAACGGTCCAGGGCAGATGTATGTCCCCCAAGGCCGATGTACCCTTGGCGTGCGTGCCTGCAAATCCGCCAAAGAACGGCTGATTTACTCCTATCTACCCCACTTCCAGCAACCGCTCGGAAAGGAAAGCTCATGGGATCTCTCATAAAGCTGCCTGTAATTCTGTTCGCCTCCGCCATCGCTCTTTTTGATGGGCGCAAAGGTTCGTCTGCATCAGCCGCACACATCGCTGCTTCTGAGGCCCACATTCCCCTTTCGATCGGGCTTCAGAAGAATGCAGAAGCAAAGGTTTGGTCAAATAATCTTGCTGCCAAACTCTCAAAAGCGGGAACAGGCCGCGAGGTCTCAGAGCAGGGTCGGCCAATCGGTCGTCTGTCGGAAAAAACATAAATGGAGCGATACATGAACAAATGTTATTCAAGCATCGCTCCTGCCACTTTTTTGACTACCGTTCTCTTCACGCCGCTCACCGCTATTGCACAAGAACCCCTCCAGCGGGTTGACCAAAACCATCTCAATGATTTGGTGACACATGATCAGGGCAATATTGCATTTTTGCAGGCGTTCGAGGCAGGTGACGCGCTGTCCGAATTCGACTTTACCGCAAATCACGGGGTTGGTGCCAATATTGGCGAAGGCCGCCGTTTTACAAGGTTTCCGCGTGCCGATCTGGACGGGGATCAGGAATGGGCAACCCATTTTCCGAAACGTGAAGGCGGTGCAAATGCCACAAGCTGCATAAGCTGTCACAGCGCACCCTTCGCCAACGGAGCTGGAGGTGTCGCGATGAATGTGGTCCTCGATCCGGATCATACGGCCGATCCAAGTCAGTATCTCGAACGGAACACCACATCGCTTTTTGCGCTCTCTATTCCGCAGCGCCTTGCAGAGGAAATGAGCGTCGAGCTTTACCTCCAGCGCGAAGATGCGAGGCAGCTTGCGTGTGCAAAGGGATCTGCGACCGTAGCTCTTGTAGCCAAGGAGGTTGCGTTTGGCACCTTATCATTGACCCGTATCAGCGAGGACCCCTGCGAAGTATCGATTGATACAAGCCAGCTGGCCGGTATCGACGCTGATCTGGTGGTTCGTCCGTTCGGCTGGAAAGGCAATCACGCCACGATCAGGTCGTTTACCCGTGATGCGGCGCATAACGAATTGGGTTTGCAGGCAACCGAGTTGGTCGGCGCACAGGACGGCGACTATGATGGCGTGATCCACGAGCTTAGTGTTGGTGATGTCACTGCGCTCACCCTTTACATGGCAGCGCTCGAACGGCCTGTCAGCACGGTTGAGCTGGCGGAGATCGGGGTCATCGACCTTGCAGACGTGCAAAGGGCAGACATCGCCGCTGGAGAGCATCTGTTTAACACTGTGGGGTGCAGCAGTTGCCACACCCCAAGCATGACAATCGCCGACCCGACGTTCAGCGCGCCGAGCCGCGTTGCCGGATACGCCGATATTCTGTTTCCTGACGGATCCAGCCCCGAGGCGCATGGTTTGGTCTCTGATTCCGCTATCACGTTCGACATGCGGCTTGATCCGCCGAACAATCAGATCCTGCTGGATAGTGGCGGTATGTACCATCTCGGAGCGCTTGAAACCGACGCAAAAGGGAAGGGGATCGCCCGCTGGTACTCCGACTTCAAACGCCATGACATGGGACCCGCTCTGTCAGATCCGTCCGATCCGCTTGGCATGGGCGCATCCGTGTTTCTAACACGCTCGCTCGCTGGCGTGGGTTCAACCGGTCCGTGGCTACATGACGGCCGGGCGACGACACTGGAGGAAGCAATCTTTGCGCATGGCGGCGAGGCAGCAGTCAGCCGAAATGCCTATGCGGCGATGTCTGACGCGGATGCCGCGCGGATCGTGACCTTTCTCGAAAGCCTCATCTTGTTCAGTGCTGATGAAGCGCACTGACGATTGCCCCCCTGAATAAAAACAATGGATACGCCCAATGACACTCAAATCTTACCTCTGGCCAAGCCTATTCGGGCTCGCATTCTTAGGTGCGGCACCTATGGCGCTGGCCCATCCCGACATCGCTGAATTTTCAGAAACGGCCTTTGCAGAGCAGCCACAAACCGTAGACTGCACATTGGAAAACGGCACGGCATCGACCTGTTACAAGATCACCGTCAATTACTTGCCCGAAGATCTTGAAATCGGGCCTTTCTGTCCGGCGACCTTGACGGATGCGGGTGGCATCTGGGAATGGACCGGCGAGAACGCCAAACTCTACCACGTGGATGAGGCATTCCTGCGTATGCTTGATGATTTGGGGTACCGTTTCTTTGACGAGGACGGGGCGGTCCATGTTGTCGATGCTGCAACCGAACAACCCACAGTCGATCACGCCTGCATCAACGTCTCGCCCGACGAAAGCGTCGAGGTCACGATGCTGTTGCCGGTCACCCCTATGATGGCCGAAAGCCCGTCCCCCTTGGGCACCGTATCCAAGATTGGCGTTGCCCTGAACGGTGTACCGGTCTTCTCCGACGCGCCCAGCATCCAGCAGACAGGGCACATGCCCGCGCTTGATACCTGCGGTGGCCACATTGACCCCGGCGGGTGGTACCATTGGCATGCAACCTCGACGGACATTGAAACTGTTTTCGCAGCAAGCGGTGTCATTGCGGACTGCGCATTGGAGCAGGATAGTGCTGCCCTGTTCGGGTATGCATTTGACGGATTTCCAATGTTTGGCAGCACCGAGGCTGACGGGGCCGTCGCTGCTGGTCTTGATGCCTGCAACGGTCATGTCGGAATGACGTCCGCAGGCGAGACCTATCATTATCATGCTACAGACGATTTCCCGAACCTGCCCGCCTGTCTGGTCGGTGTGCAGGCTGCGGATAACTTTTCGACAACAGCAACCGCTGGCATTGGCGCCACACGGGCCGGTGCCGATGGCCGCAATGAGCCGCCCCGCGGTGGCGGTGCGCCCGGACAAATGCCTCCGGATTTTTCGCAAGCCGCTGAAGCGCTTGGGGTGACATCAGATGATTTGATGCAAGCGTTGGGCGATCCCCGTTCTGGTCCGCCTGACCTCGCGGCCGCCGCAAAAACGCTCGGTGTGACCGAGGAGGCCTTGCGTGCCGCGTTGCCTTCGCCACTGAACCGCTAAAACAAGCGCTAAGCAGATGCGTCTGCTCGGACCGCCCGCAGGATTCTGACATGAGTAATACACCTACTATCAAACGCTGCATCGGACGCAGGCACCTGCTGATCGGGATGGGCGCGACCGCCCTTTCGGCCTGCACCCGTCGGATCGAGGCTTCAGCACCCGCGCCCGTGACTGCGGCGAATGATCCGTTATCCCGGTTTCGCTTTTTCGCAGATGATGGTCCCGAAGAGTGGCTGAAACATTTGCACCCGCGCCAATCTTCGTGGTCTGCCACAGGACCATGCGTTCTGGCCCTTTCGGGTGGCGGGGAGGATGGCGCGTTCGGTGCAGGCGCGCTTGTGGGTTGGTCCGCACGCGGGGACCGACCTGATTTTGATCTCGTAACCGGCATTTCGACCGGTGCCTTGATTGCTCCGTTTGCCTTTATGGGACAGGACTATGATGATGTTCTCACCCAAGTCTTCACACAGATGGACGCAAGCGATATCATGCGGTTACGCCCTTTTCAGGCGGTGTTTAGTGACGCGCTTTATGACACCACGCCCCTTGCGGAACTGATCGCGGAATTCACGCCGCCTGCCTTCCTACAGGCCGTCGCAAAGCGGTATGCCGCAGGCAACGATCTGCTTGTCGTTACCTCGGAACTCAACAGCGCCCGGGCCTCGGTCTGGGATATGGGGGCGATTGCGCAAGCGGGGCAATATGATTTGTTTCGCAGTATCATGCGCGCCTCTGCGGCGCTGCCAGGTCTCTTTCCGCCCGTCAATCTCAGCTTTGAATCGAACGGCAAAACCTATTCCGAGACCCACATCGACGGAGGTGTTCACATGCAGTTTCTTGCCGTGCCAAGCTTTGCCTTCACGACACCGGATCAGAAGCTGGAAGGCGGGCATATCTACGTGATCATCAACAACACACTCAATCCCGCGCCAGCATCTGTCAGGCGGTCTGCATTAAGCATATCGCAACAAGCACTCACAACGACAGGACGGGCAAGCGCGCTGTTGCAAGTCAACGCAACACAGTTGTTTGCGCGCGAATATGGGCTGCGCTTTTCCGTAACCTCAATCGATCCAAATGCGGGCATTCAGTATGATCCGTCGGATCGATTTTCATCCACCTACATGAACGCGCTCTACCAGCACGGGACAGAGCGCGCGCAAAGTGGATCGCTCTGGACAAATAGTTAGGATAAACGCGTTATTCTCTGAATACGAAGATCCAAAAAAACGGGCACGCAGAGCGTGCCCGTTAGAGTTTGTCGAAGTGACTGCTTAGTTTGTGGCAAAGCAGTAAAACAGTCCGTCGCCGCCTGTACCCTGCAAAGCTTCCATGCCACACCCGCGCGACGGATGCGCCGAGTTCCACGCTGTCGGATGATCGCCGCCGCCCGTGCGGTCGTGGTGACCGACCATCGCAGAGCCTTCGCCGCTTGTGGTCCAGCCTTCGCAAGCATCGCCAACCAGATTTCCGTCGAGGTCCGAACCGGTCAGGATGTCATGGCGGTTGGGTGTATCCCCACGGCCATTGATCACCGCACCCGTCTCGGAAATTGCCGTCTCCTTGGTCAGGTTGTTGCTGTCGCTGTGCAGATCATCAACGCTTTGCGCCACGACGACACCAGCGGCGTTCATCCACGGGCCGGTTCCGATCCGGTCGCGCGCGTTCTGCTCGGCGGAGGACAGGTAGGCGGCCCATGTCTTGCCGGTCACGCCCGCCGCTTCGGCAAGTGTGGTGCAGTAGGCATCCGCGCCGTCCAAACCGCCCAGGTCTGCCCCGTTGCCAGGGTTCTCGCTGGTGATGAAAAAGCTCGTATCGGCATCTTGCGCCGATGCGAGAGCCGCGCCCGTCAGAGACAGGGCGGCGGCGAGCATTAGTTTGGTGATCATGATGATCTTCCTTTGAGCTTGCGGTTGAAGGTTGTTCAGGGGCGTGGCGGTCGGGCCGTTGCATCACAGACGGCTGTCGGGTCATCCGAGGCACAGCCATATTCCGCGCTCATACAGCCAAGGATCGCGTTCGATCCCGGATCACCAGCATGGTAATGATAGCCCAGGTCGCCCGTCTCATGCCCGTTGCAGCGGTCAAGCTTGGCCGGGGTTGAGCCATCGGTCATGTTCTGCGCAAAGATTTTGTATCCGTCCATTGCGATGCCGATCTGTCCGCCATGGTCCGACATATCCGAAAGTGTGGTCAGGCAATCAGTCACAGCGTGGTAATGATATCCTGCATGCGGGTTCACATGCCCGCCGCACACATCAAAGGGGGCAATCGTATAGGCGCCCAAGATCGCGTCAGTCGGGGCGGCAGCAGCCAGAGAAACACCATTGCGCGCGATACCTGCGCCTGCAAATCCGATACTGCGCCCGCGCATAAGCGGCTGGGGCTCAACAGGGATCACATAGGTTTGGGTCGCACCCTCGGGCATGTATTCGACCAAACACTGCACACAGTGATTGGTATAGGCCGGATCGACATCGGGACGCGCGGCGGCAAGGCATGCCTCGAGGCTGTCCGTCACGTTGATCTTGCCTGTCGACGGATCGGATAGCTGCCATTTGTCATCGTCATAGAATGTGGACAGGTTTTGCATAAACGCGCCGTCGGCCACATGGACCTTACCGTCCTCCAGCCAGATGCCGCTTTTGTCCGGCCCATCGGTGATATTGGTCGGACACCACGGGCCTGGGGTATAGCTGGACGGCTCTGCAATCACCGTGATCGAGAAACAAGTCGTCTCGGTCCCGCCCGAGAGCGTGCAGTCCACCAACGCTGGGCCCGCAACAATTTGCGCGGCGTCAAAGAAACTCTCAACCTCAGCAAGCGTGCTTTGTGCCTGCACCTGGAACGGGAGTACCAGTACGGCTGCTACGGTTGTGAGGGCGGTTCGGCGGAATTGTGGGAAATCCATGCTACTCTGAATCGCCCCGGTTTTACCGGAGACCTGTAGCTTCATTTTACGCGACCATATCGAGCACATCGTGCTGTGCATAGAAGTTCTGTTCAGCCTCCGCTGGCGGGATGTTTCCGATGGGACCAAGTAGACGCCGGTTGTTGAACCAATCGACCCAGCCAAGGGTGGCCAGTTCCAGATCCTGCATGTTGCGCCACGGTCCTTGGCGATGGACCAGCTCTGTTTTGTAGAGACCGTTAATTGTCTCAGCGAGGGCGTTATCATAGGAATCCCCGACGCTGCCGACCGACGGTTCGATGCCAGCCTCAGCCAAACGCTCGGTGTAACGAATGGACAAATATTGACCGCCGCGATCCGAATGGTGAACCAATCCACTTTTCTGGACCGGCCGTCGATCATGCAGGGCCTGCTCCAAAGCATCGAGAACAAAGTCCGTTTTGGCGGATCGCGAGACCCGCCACCCCACGATGCGATCAGCAAACGTATCGATGACGAAGGCCACATAGACAAAGCCCTGCCATGTCGACACGTAGGTGAAGTCGCTGACCCAGAGAAGGTTAGGGGCTGGTGCTCGGAACACGCGGTTCACCTTATCACGCGGACAAGGCGCTGACGTGTCAGGGACGGTTGTTTTGACCACCTTGCCCCGCACAGCCCCACGGATGCCAATCTGTTTCATCAACCGTTGCACCGTGCATCTTGCAACCTCAAAGCCCTCACGTTTCAACTGATGCCAGGCCTTGCGCACCCCGTAGACCTGATAATTCTCATCCCAGACGCGTTTGATCTCCGAGCGCAGCTCTGTATCCCGCTGATACCGGGCAGAAGCTTTGGAAGGGTCCGCTCGGCACGCAAGTTGGTGATAGAATGTTGACGGTGCGATCGGCAGCACCCTGCAGATCGACTCGACACCGTAAACAACGCGCTGATCCTCAATGAAGGCGATCATCGCTTCAGTGGGCGGTCGAGTTCCGCCTGCGCAAAATAAGCTGACGCCTTACGCAGTATCTCGTTGGCCTGACGCAATTCCCTGTTCTCTCGTTCGAGAGTCTTGATCCGGTCGCGTTCCTCGGTTGTCACGCCATCACGCATGCCGCTGTCCTTCTCGGCCTGCTTGACCCATCCGCTCAAGGTCTGGGGAATACAGCCGATCTTGGGTGCAATGGCCGCAATCGCGCCCGCCTGCGTTTCGTATGAGCCTTGATGCTCGAAGACCATCCGGACCGCACGCGCGCGAACCTCAGGTGAATAGCGATTTGCCATTTTGCTTTTTGTCATAACCATCATCCTTACTTAAGTTGATGGTCTCCGACAAACTCGGGGCGATTCAAAGCCCGCAACGGCAAACTGAAAATCGAAGATGCTTCGCGCCTGACACATATCCTAATGTTGATCGGCAAGACCTTTGAAGCGACCGACCTAGAAGAACGGTTGTCGAAGCTTGAAGGCTTGACCGATTGACCGCCGCGTTGAAAGCCCGTGTTGCCCGCTTGGAAGCCCGCCACAAAGCCGCAAACGACAAGCCGAAAGGCATCATTGGCGGTGAATACGGGCATCTAATCCCGAACCCTGACAAGCCGGGTCACTTGATGTTTTCCCAACCGCCGGGCGGCTTCGCCGAATATGCAAGAGCGCAACAGAACGCCTTGCAATCGGAACTTCGCACATTCTTCGCCGACATGATCGAACCGCAGCCCGAAGGCATCCCCGCCATTGTGGGCACCGAACCCCTTGCGCCGCTACCCAAGAACAAAAAGCGGGCGCGATACATCGAACTAAATGGCGTCGAACTTGACGCCTTGGCCCTAAGAGGAAATAGAAAATGAACCGTTATTTGAACAACAGCCCCGTCCATGTAAACTTCTTGGACACGGCCCGTCTTGAAGTCGGGTTTAAGGTCAACTTCTTCACAATGGATGTTGCTGAGATTGACCCCGTGTCGGGCACCGCAGCGACCCGCGCAAAGTATGCCGTGCAAGAGGCGATTTCACGCCTTGAACGTTTGGCGACCGACACTTCGAAAACGAACGACGCAAAGAACGAAGCTGCAAAGACGCTGTTCAAGAACGTATCGAAGGAAGTCACCCAATCAATCAAGACAATTCGCAGCTATGGCGACCGCGAAGCCGAAGCCGCAAAAAAACCGCGCTTTCGAAGTTCTATCGCCTGACGCTTCCAAGGGCGCGGTGTATTCCGAAGTGCGTCAGTATTGCCGCGAACAAGCCGCCAAAGGCGACCCTGATTGGCCCATGCGTTTGAGCGAACTTTGCCGCAGCGACATTGACACCGCCCGCGCAATTAGCGCCGCGCCGGGTTTCCTTTCTGGCGTTGGCGATGAACGTCGTATGCACCTTGTCACGAATGCGCTTGAAGCATTCGCACCCGACGACGTTGCCCACATGAACCATGCGCTTGAAGTCGCGCAACAAGCCGACCGGATGGAAGCCGGATTGAACAAGCTTGGGCAGGCAATGTTTAATTCCGCACTTGCCGACCGGGCTTCTTACAGCCGCGTTGACGTAGACGCGCCGTTGATCGCACCCGAAGCGGGGGAATGACCATGCCCACATTGGCCGAAACCCAATTGAGAGAATTGACCGCATGGCTTGTCGCGTCTTCGCAGGATGAACGAACCCCATTGGGGAACGACTTCATTCGGCACGACGATTACGGGCAACTTGTGACGGTCGGACTTGACGACCCTGCGCCCGACCTGTCTGCGGCTATCGCGTTGGGCTGTCTGCCCTTGCTGGTCGCCCATGACGTGCCCGCAGCGACCTTCACGGCGATTGAGGGGCAGGCGAAGCTAGACGAACGGGCGCAGCACGTCACATGGCTGTCAGGGGCCGCGATTTCCGACCCGCTGCGGGGCTTCCCGGCCTGTCAGGTGGTTCGCGTCGCAGACGGGCAGACGTTGCGCCAAGCGGCTGCGGCAAGAGGCATTGACCCCGACGCCGACCGCTTGATTGTGGGCATCCCCGCAGCCTGTTTCTAACGATCTTCCTAGGGCCAACTTGGAAGCCTACTAACCCCGGTTGCATTGCTTAGCACCGGGGTCTTTTTTCTTAAGACCACTTGCGCCAAAAGTCTGACTTCGGCTTGGCTTCCGTCCCAGCGTTCACATACCCTGTAAGTTCGTCCAATTCGGTTTGGGCTTCTTCGGCTGTGAGGCTACCGTCACGCCACTCGGTCCAAATCCGAAGAAACAAATCAAGAATGTTCGCGGGGGGGTGAATGGAATCGTTTGCAAAAGTTCCCATCAGTGGTTCGCCCTGCCAAGTAGGGTCGGCATCTTCATTCCAAATTGCGGCGCAGCGTCGGGCATTGTGCCGAACTTCCATACGATCCATCGCAAGCGCGAAAGTATATTTGTCCGTGTGCCCCCAGCGAGGGGAGTAAAAATCGGCGTAGATTTCAATCGGGTCCATGAAATTTCCTTTCGTAATAACTTGTTCGTTTGACATATGGTGCCAGCGGTGGGGTAAAGCAACCTTGAACAGCTTTGCCATAGGTCGTTGTTATAAGACGGACGAAATGATCATTCTGAAATAAAAACCAATTATCTCAGAGGGGAATAGTGGGCGACCCTTCCACCTTCGGGGATCTTTTTTGTTGGTCTTCGCTATCAAGCCGATTGAGCATATCGAGGATAAACGTTTTAAATGCTTCGCCCCATTTTGTTGCGCGTTCCATTTCTTCGATAGGAACAGCATCGACGGTCAATCCGTCTTCCCCGGTTCGTTCAAATAACGCGAACACGACAAAGTTTTCATCGGCCAAAAGATACCCGGCACAATGCCCGTGGGCTATTTTGTTTCTTGGCTTAGAATGGCGCTCATAAAGCTTTTTGTGCTTCTTTAGGAACTTGGTAGCTTTTTCCGCAGAGTTGAGTTGTTTGATTAAGCGGATCATTTCGGCGAGTTTGCCCGAACCGCTTTGCTTGCCGATGGTGTCGGCGGCTTCGTGGTAAGGAACTTCCATAAGGTGCGCCAAAAGCATCGCTAGAGCGCCGTCAAGCGTTCCCCATACAAGAACAAGGTCTAGCATCGCTTCGCGGTGGATTGGCTTTAGTGCAGGAGTGTAGTTTCCGGCTTCCAATTCGTTGTTAAGCGTTCTTTCGTCCATGATCGGCCCTTTCTATCTTCACGAATGCGTGATCGCTTGGCGGGGCTTTGACGGCATAAACCGAACATTTTTTGCTGTAGTAGTTTTGTAGTAGGATTTTGGCGTTTTATATTTTCGCAACAAAATCAACAACTTACAAGTGTATGTGGCAGCCCGTAGGGGAGTCGAACCCCTCTTTTCAGGTTGAAAACCTGACGTCCTAACCGATAGACGAACGGGCCACTTAGCTTGTGAGCGTTTCTCTAAGGAAAGCGGGGCAGGCACGCAAGCAGAAATCGAAAGAAAGTGAAAATTTTTTATGCAGGGGCTGCGTCTTCCAGACGCAGCTGCACCGTCTGTCGCCCCCGCCATGTGTTGATGTCCAGACGCCCCGCCAGATGGAACCGCGCGCCGCCGTGGTTTTCCAGCGCCGGACCAAGCGGTCCGTCAAACGCGCCAAAGGCGATCGCGTCCATTTTGGTATTGTTGCCGTCGCCAAAGCTGATCTTGAGATGGCTTTCACCCACCCGTTTCACAAAGCGGATTTGCATATCTGCAAACACATATCGCGGGGCAGGGGCACCGGCGCCAAACGGACCTGCCTGTTCCACCTGCTGCGCCAGTTCAACAGTGGCAGCGGCGGGCATCAGCATACCGTCAAGCTTCAGGTCTGCTGCGCCGGTCAGATGCGCGCCCTGTTTGGCAAGCAGTTCCGACAGCCGCGCCATCGCTTCCTCGAGCTTGTCCTCGGCCACGGTCAGGCCTGCGGCCATTTTGTGTCCGCCCCCCTTGATCAGCAGGCCCTCGGCTGCCAGCCGCTGGATCGGGGCACCCAGGTCGATCCCCGAGACAGAGCGCCCGGATCCTTTCCCGATGCCATTCTCGAACCCGATCACAACCGACGGACGGTTCGACGCCTCTTTCAGACGGGACGCAACAATGCCCACCACGCCGGGGTGCCAGCCCGCGCCCGACGCCCAAACCAGCGGCGCGTCATACCCGCGTGTTTCCGCCTGATCGAGCGCAGCGGCGCGTACGGCGGTCTCTACATCGCGCCGCTCGGTGTTCAACAGGTCGAGCTTTTCAGCAAGGGATTGTGCCTCGTGCGGGTCATCGCAGGCCAGCAATCGCGCACCGAGATCGGCCTGACCAATGCGACCACCTGCGTTGATTCGGGGGCCCAGCAAAAACCCAAGGTGATAGGCCGCGGGGGCCGTATCCATGCGTGCCACATCGGCGAGGGCCGCAAGACCGACCCGGTCGCGCCGCGCCATAACGCGCAGTCCCTGACGCACAAAAGCACGGTTGACGCCGATCAACGGGGCCACATCCGCCACCGTGGCCAGCCCCACCAGATCCAGCATCGCCATCAGGTCGGGCCCGCGTGCACCCGCTTCACGCA
>Ga0209309_10002961_pt1 | contig 14986 bp, 24 predicted proteins | sample COGITO_mtgs_1204_2_FD_184807 | JGI IMG/M metagenome (GOLD analysis project Ga0209309, IMG submission 184807) | Pelagic marine microbial communities from North Sea - COGITO_mtgs_120412 (SPAdes) (version 2) | ecosystem: Environmental > Aquatic > Marine > Epipelagic ...
TATACGTTTTGAATAGAATTCTCTTTACAATTAGAAATATCTCACAACAATTACCACAATACTGATGACTGTTATCAGGGTGAACAAATATACGTTTTTAAATAGTGCCTCCAAGGCTTTCACTCCGTACTTTCTTCCAATCCATGCAGACAAATAATATCTAATATATCTACCTATAAAAAACATAGCAGTAAACGGTATGACAGAAACTTTAAACACTCCTACACTAAAGGTAAACACTGATAGTGGGATAGGTACTGAGGCAATAGCTGAAGTGAATCCAAACAAAGCCGCAACATTCACAGGTATTCCTAAAATAATCATGTTTTGTTTTAAAAGTTCTCCGGCAGCAACAATCTGGTCTCCTCCAAAAGTACTTTCAAAGAAACCAAGAGTTCCTGAGCTAAAATAGTAACCAGCATAATACAACGACAAGTACCCAAACAACGACACAAAAGTCGATACAAAACCAATAACCCATAACGGAATTTTCTTATTTTTAATAGCGTATACGGCCAATATTGGTTCCAGGGGGAGTATCAAAAGATATACATCAATTAAAACAATAATGGGAAGCAGGTACAATCCGTGTTTAGATCCCAGCATCTTATCGACCCACCTGACAATTTTCATCTGTTTAAAATCCTCAAGTGATTCCTCGAGCAATGTTAGTTTCGCTTCCTCTGGTTGTATAGTGGGTTCGTCCATAGTATTTATGATGCGCGGGTTCCTGGTACAATTTTTGTATCAGGTTCCAGGATTGAGAAGTTATCTTTATCGTTGAGCGCAAAAATCATACCCTGCGATTCGTGCCCAAAAATAGTTCGAGGTTCTAGGTTTGTTACAAACATAGCTTGCCTGTTTACAAGAGATTGTGGATCTTCAAAATAAGTCTTAATTCCAGAAACAATCTGTCGAGGCGTTGCATCTCCTGTATCAACTGATAGCAACAACAATTTTTCTGATTTCTCAACCGGGATAACTGATAAAATAGTCCCCACCTTTACTTCTACTTTTAAAAAATCATCAAACGAAATCAATCCATCAGTACGCAATTCTTGCTCGATAGCTTCTTGTGCCGATTTTGTTTTACTCGTAATAGATTCTGTTGTTTCTTTTGTTTTTGAAACTGCTTTGCTGGCAACTTCTTGTACTTCTTTTTGTAAATTTCCAGCAGTTTGCTTTACTTCTTTTTTAAAGTCCTGCACTTCTTGAGATGAAAATATTTTTTTAAACTTTGTCATAATTGAACTCATAGCGATAATATATTAGTTGATTATTATTATTCTATTATACCAAGCGATTACTTATTTTGTGTGACACACATTATTTTTGACTATCAAGGAAACTCTGCAAAACAATTGCTGCTGCTTGCGCATCAATACGATCTCCTTGTTTGATTTTGTTGTTATATTTTTCTTGTTTTCTTTCGCGCCGAACTGATTTTTCTGTACCCCATTTTGCCTGCATCGAAGAGAATATCTCCGTATGTGCGTGTATAGGCAGGCCGGTTACATCAACAATCTTTTTTGAAAAAATATCAATATATTTTTGAATAGTGTTTGCTGATCCATCCAAGTTATGTGAGGTACCAATAACCAGCCCTCCTATACCTTCATTTGTAATAATTTTCTCAATAGAGCTAATCATTCCTGAATCATTCGAAACAACACTGTATGCAGTTGCCACCATCCCCTGCGAGTCAGATATTGCAAGTCCCGTATATTTAGATCCGTAATCTATTCCAAGATATTTCATACATCAATATTAGCACGACAGTTGTATTTTGTGGTCTAAATTGATACTATTGCCACTATCACGTACTGCTTGTATGGTGATTTGTACGCCTGAGTGGCGGAATTGGTAGACGCGCCAGCCTTAGGAGCTGGTATCTTAGGATGTGGAGGTTCGACCCCTCTCTCAGGTACAAATAAGAAAAAACCGCTTACGCGGTTTTTTCTTATTTTTTACCAACGAGTTTGAGTCCCATAAGGTTCACAAGGACTTTTTAAAAATCACCAAGGGGTAGTTTTTATTAACCCTCCATCTCAATCAATAACCCGAGGTATTTATCTTGTAACTCCTTGGATATATTCCGGTGAGCTAATCTTCCAATATCTCCCTTCTTCTTTATTACGTCTGATATTTCATCAAAATAAAAACCTCCTTTGGTTGCTAGAAATATATACGATGGATTCCACGAGGCACTCATCTTTTTGGCATATCTTAGTACTGTACTTTTACTAAAAGTCGATAAATACTTAACTTCAATCAAGTGAACTTTCTTGGTGTCATTGTTGATTACTGCAAAATCCGGAGCGGTCCTAATTGCATCAATCGCCTCACTGTTTTTGTCTATTACCTTATCTCGGGTAAGTTCTGGCAATATATACTCATATCCAAAATGGATTACTGTAAACACTCCAGCCTCACGTAACATTCTCTCAAATATAATTTCCGCTATTTTCCCTTTTATTAAATTCTTTGTAAAACCAATATTATTCATGATCTCATTCTATCAAAAAAGTTCGGACTTCCTCCTATAAGATTCGCGGATAAAAACAAAGAGTGTCCTATTTCCATTGCTCCACGCCCACACACCAAATAGTTGTTTTGTCGGTAGAACATTTTTGTTTGTCTACATATTTTTGAGAAGCAAAGATAATTCTCTCCCTGTCTACTACCTTGTCTCCTTTAAAATAGACGTACGCATTATCATCCGGAGAAACAGGCAGGCCAGTTGGAAAATAAACACCCGTTAATTCCTTTAGGCAAACATCTTTGTTGTACACCTGACCTGCACGACACCAAGTAGGTCTATTTGGGTTTTCAGGCTGAGCATTTTGTTTTATTTCATACATAGTAATTGCATTGAATAGCTCGTTTATTTCAAGTTCTTTTTCAGACTCTAAGGACAAATGAACTGCTTTTTCTGCTTGGTTCAAAATAACCCAACCAGCAATACATGCAACCAGAAATACCAATAGTAGCCTTCCTGTTGAAACCAGGTCCATTTTTCTTTTTTCAAACATGTTTATGTATTATATTCGTAATCTTTTTTTCTTATACACACCGTGTTTCTTTTTGTGAGAATTCCTCATCAGCCAATTCTTGAATTTTTGAGGCAACTTGTCAAAGTAGATACACCACACACTACAATATCCGTGTCTTTTTTCGAAACAATTATCACATCCAATAAATAACGTATGGCACGACAGATTATGGCAGTGATAATGATTATCAGCCTTTGTTTTTTTACATAAATGACAAGTTGCGATGACTTCGTCAGAAATACGCTCTCCCAATCGTTCATCAAAGACAAAATTTTTACCTCTGAATTTATTTTCCAGATTTTGCTCTTTCACCTGATGTGCGTAATCGATAATTCCACCTTTTAAATGTCTCACGTTTTTAAAACCATTGTGTTTCATCCATGCGGAAGCTTTTTCGCAACGTATACCGCCTGTGCAATACAAGGCAATGGGCGCTTCTTCTTTTCCCGCAAGTTCATCAGTAATAATAGATAACTCCTCTCTAAAAGAATCCACGTCTGGTGTAACAGCACCTTTGAAATGACCTATCTCTGACTCATATGCATTTCTCATATCAACAACGACTGCGTCTTTGTTTTCAATATATTCATTCATCTCTTGCGCGGTGAGATATGCCCCAGTGTCCGAAGAGTCAAATGATGTGTCGTCCAGTCCGTCTGCAACAATTTTCTCTTTTATTTTTACACTCAATTTGATAAACGATTTTGTGTCTTCTTCTACTGCAATTTTATAAGGAACTCCGGTAAATTCTGTCATGCCTTGTATTAATTTATTAAATGCATCCCAGTGTTGTTCGGGAACATTCATCTGAGCGTTAATACCTTCTTGTGCAACATAAATTCTCCCTTTGCAATTTAATTCTGAAAGTCTTGTGTATAGTTCGTCTCGCATAGTCTGCACATCAACAATTTGCACGTATTTATAAAAAGAAAGTGTGATACGAGAAAACGTCTCAGTATTTAATTCTAGAATCATGTGTTCTTTTGATTTAAATTTTGTAAGTGTTTGTGTATACATATTACGATGGATGTTTTCGAATAAATACTAATTTGTTGTCTTTGGATAATTTTTTTGAGTACACATAATCATTTTCAGTATATGACTGTAAATCAGACGGAGTCTTCGGAGCATTACGTACAATCCATAGGGCAAGAGTGCCTCGTTCTTTCTTACTATAAATAGTGACTTGTTTTAATTCTTTTCCTTTCTTTTGTAAAAACTCAACTTCAACAAACCGTATATTACAAGCTGTTCTTTTGATGACTTTGGAATATTCTACTGAAGCGAGATTAATAATTGTTCGCTCTTTGTGCCCACAAAAATATTGTGTCACTGGTTCAGACCAATATTCGTATAAATTTTTGTATTCTGTTCCTTTGAGAGTAAACGAAAATCTTGTTCCCATCTCGAGTCGATACGGTTGGATCAGATCAAGAGGTCGGATCACTCCATACAAACCTGAAAGTATCCGAAGAGTCCTTTGCATGTATGCATATTCTTTTTTGGTAAATGTTTGATCCTGAAATGCACTATATACAGAACCCGCAAATGTATGAATTGCTTGCTTTGAATCCTTTTGTGCATGACGTTTAGACCAACGTTCTGACCTCAGCTGATGAAGAGCAAACAAGTTGTCTGATACCTTCATCATTCCTTTGACCTCTTCGTCCGGACATTCTCGTATTTTTCGAACCAAGTGCCATCGTTCCTCCTCAAAAAGTGGTTCTGTAAAAAGCTCCGTAGGAGTAAATATTTCTGTGTCTTGTGTTTTTGAGGGAGATAATAGAACCAACATACCAGCCATTCTACACAAAATAGAACCTGTGGACAAATAAAGAAAAAGCGGCCTTCGGCCGCTTTTTCTTTACAATAATTTTAAAAAATTATTTTTTCATACCATCTCGAATCTCTTTAAGAACATCTAGCTCTGTTTCAGCAACTTTTTCTTCTTTTGGTTTTGCTTCTTCTTTTTCTTGAAGTTTTATCATTGCTTTAATAACAACAAATAACACAAGGGCAACAATAACAAAATCAATAATTGCTTGAATGAATGCTCCATATGTTAATGATGCTTCACCCACGGTTAATGAGAGATCAGAAAAATCTAATCCACCTAATAACATTCCTACAAGAGGAGTAATTATATTGTCTACTAGAGCAGAAACAATTTTCCCAAACGCGGCACCAATCACAACAGCTACTGCTAAGTCGACTACATTTCCTTTCATGGCAAACGCTTTAAAATCTTCAATAAAACCTTTCATATATGTATGTTTATTTATAATATTTTTATAGTATCACAACTATTCCTAGCTCTCAAAACGATTATTTTTTGTAATATCGTGTGATAAATTTTTCTTTAAATTCAAAGAATTGTTCTTGTATCATTGCTTCTCTGATGTCGTCCACTAGTTTTGTGACAAAATATAAATTGTGAACAGAAGCAAGTGTGGCACCTAACATTTCTTTCTCCCTCAAGAGATGACAAATGTACGCCCTGCTGTAATTGACACATGCATAACATGCACAATCTGATTCAATAGGAGAAAAGTCTGTTCTAAACTTTGCATTCTTGACATTCATCTTTCCATCTTTGGTATGTACAGATCCATGGCGAGCCATTCGAGTTGGTGCCACACAATCAAACAAATCCATACCATTTTCAATACCCAAGAAAAAATCTATAGGTTCCCCAATTCCCAACATGTGACGAGGTTTTCCTTCTGGTAGTTCAGTACAGGCTGTTGCAATTGCTGTTTCCATATCTTCCTTGGTAAATGCACCTCCAATTCCGTATCCATCAAAATTCATTGCTCCCAGAACCTGCGCCGACTCCTTTCTTAAATCCAAATGTTGGCCTCCCTGGACTACACCAAACAATGCTTGAGGTAGGCGGACCTCCGGTCCGCCTACCTTTGCTCCCACCTTCTTTATGACACTTTTCTTCTTTTTTTCTAACTTTTCGTGTTCATCCAAAGAACGTTTGGCCCACCTGTGTGTGCGCTCCATTGCTTCGCGCTGATATCCAGCGGTTGCTTGAGGTGAGGTACACTCATCAAATGCAAAATACATATCTGCTCCCAAATTTTGCTGAATTTGCATTGATTTTTCTGGTGTAAAAAATATTTTTGATCCATCTTTGTATGAACGGAATTCTACCCCATCCTCTGTTACTTTAGCCATTGCATTAGAGACTTGGTTTTTCTTCTCTTGTACATAACCAGAATCTTTTGTTGCAATTTTTGAGACATTCGTTCCAAATGCTGCTCCTAAAGAAAATGCTTGGAATCCTCCAGAATCTGTCATCATTGGACCTGGCCAGTTTGAAAACGCATGAAGTCCGCCAGCGGACTTCACTGTTTCGTCGCCTGGTGCAATATGCAGGTGATAGGTATTTGCTAAAAAAACTTGGCAATTAATAGACTTCAGCATCTCAACAGTTACTCCTTTTACGGCTGCTTTAGTAGCCACAGTGACAAAAGCCGGAGTTTTTATAGTCCCGTGCGGTGTTTCATATTCTGCGACTCGACCCAAAAAATCTTTTCCTTTTTTGTTTTGTAGTCGCTTTTCTATTACAAATTTAAAACTCATAGTTATCCTTCAAAATTCTCTATTGCTTCAATAATTTTATCGATATCACCGTTCATGATGTTGGGTAGGTTTGACCAAGACTCTTTTATTCGGTGATCTGTCACTCGGTCTTGAGGGAAATTATATGTACGGATTTTCTCTGATCGGTCTCCTGTTCCTACTTGACCTTTACGATCAGCTGCATGTTTTGCATTCTCAGCATCATCATATCGTTGTTGTAATTGTGATAACAAAAGAGACATGGCTTTGTCATTATTTTTCAATTGAGTCCTTTCTTGAGTACAACGCACTGAAATACCTGTGGGAATATGTGTTAACCGTACTGCTGACTCAACTTTGTTTACAGACTGTCCTCCGGCTCCTCCAGAACGTGAAGTTTCTCGTTCTATGTCATCCGGCTTTACTTTAATGGTAATTTTTTTACGAATAGGCATGATGGCCACAGTGGCAGTTGATGTGTGGACTCGTCCGTTCTTTTCGGTTACGGGGATACGTTGTACTCGATGCACTCCTGTTTCATAACGAAGTGTCTTATAACAATCAAGGCCTTTTACTTCAAACGAAGCTTCTTTGTATCCTCCAGCGTCTGAGACCGAAGTATCAACTGGTTTTACTGACCATCCTTGTTTTTCAATAAATCGTGAATACATTTCCGCTAGTTCACCAGCAAATAAAGAAGCCTCATCTCCTCCTGCTCCGGCTCGTATTTCTAAAATAAGTTCATTGGGAAATAGCTCTTCTTCTTGTTCTTTTTCAACTATTTCGAGAATTTGGTTTTGAACATTCAATAGTAATTTGTCTATTTGTTCAATGTCTTCTTGTGCCATAGCTGCCATTTCTGGATCTGAGGCAAGCTCAAGAGATTCTTCTTTTTGAGAGGCTAGTCTTTTGTATTCATCTGCCAAAAACTTGGTTCGTGGTGACTCAGTATATTGTTCTATATCAAATGTTTCTTCTTGTTCGTCCATGTTGCGGGTTATTATAACAGACGTTAATACATGAAAATTGGTATACTCATGTCTATGAAATCTATTGTGGAACAGGAAAAAAGATGGCTACTTGATGAAAAATATAACGGTGTAGTCACAGATGAATACAAGGACGAATGTGCTTTATTAGAAGACGGAATGCCTGTGGCGTATTTGATTGGAAATATAGAATTTTTGGGATGTCACATCGATCTAGAATATAAACCCCTGATTCCACGTGCAGAAACTGAATACTGGACTGATTTATTTATTAAACAAGTCAAAAAAAAATATTCCGAAGTTGAACTTCGGAATTTGGAAATTCTAGACATATTTTCTGGTTCTGGATGCATAGGAATTGCGTGTGCCAAACACCTGCAATCACACGTAACTATTGGTGAATTACAAGAACAAAACATTGCACAAATAAAGAAAAATATTTCCAATAATAACTTAGAGAACATATCTTCATATCAATCTGATGTATTCTCTGAAATATCTCAAAAGAAATATAGCTACATTCTTGCTAATCCACCCTATATTGACCGAAATAAAGACAAACAAGTACAACACTCGGTTACACAGAATGAAGACTATACAGCCCTATTTACAGACAACCAAGGGCTTTCCTTTGTGTACCAATTGATTGATCAAGCTCCAGAATATCTCAAAATAAATGGAGAACTTTGGATTGAATTCGATTCCTGGCAAACAGACCTCATTGACACCTATCTTGCCGACAAGCCCACATGGTCACATACGTACCTTGCTGACCAATACAACAAACCCCGCGTCCTTATACTCAAATTAACCAAATAAAAAATACTCGATCGAGTATTTTTTATTACGAACAAGAATTTGATCGTTTTATGATTTTTTAGAAAATCGTTGGTTGAATCGTTCAACTCGTCCGGCTGTATCAAGAGATTTTTCTTGTCCAGTATAGAACGGATGACATGCAGAACAAATTTCTACTTTCATTTCTTCCATAGTTGATCCAATGGTATGTGTAGCGCCACAAGAACAAGTAGCGATCACGTCATCATAATATGTTGGGTGTGTTTCTTTTTTCATAGTTATTCAGTTACTTCTTCTTTCTTAAATGGAATTCCGATGTGTTCGAAGAATCGCAAAGCGTCTTCTCTGTTGCTTGCTGTAGTAGTTATAGTGATAGCCAAACCAAATACATCGCGTAATTCTTCATCTGCTGTTTCTGGGAAAATAACATGTTCTTTCAGTCCGATAGTTAAGTTACCCATTTCGTCAACAACTGTACGGTTAATCCCTCGGAAGTCTTTTGTTCGTGGTAATGCGATATCAATCAACTTGTCCAAGAATTGGTACATTCGTTTTCCGTGCAATGATACCTTGAATCCAGCCAAATCTCCTTCACGTGTTTTAAATGTCGCAATAGACTTTTTCGCTTTTGCTTCTGTGGGAATTTGTCCTGTAATCTTTGCCAGCCTGTCTTGGATCACTTTCATTTTATTTTTATCAGATTTGATTTTACCAACACCTGTTGAAAGAACTACTTGTGTAATCCGAGGTGCCTGCATTTTATTTGTGTATCCTGAAGCATCTTGTAATGCATCAAATCCAGCTTTTTGTTTTTCTGTTACTGATTTCATATATATCTAGATTATTCTTTAGTAGCAGCCTTCTTTACTGGCTTCTTCTTAGTATCCTTTGTTGCACTAGTAATCACTTTAAGATTAGAAGCATCAACAGGAGCAGCAAATTCTACAATTTGACCTTTGTCTCCTTTGTTTTTGATGTGTCGTTTATACAGGTTAAGTCCTTCAACAACAGCTTTTCCTTGTTCTCGAAGTACGCGTACGATTGTACCTTCTTTACCCTTATCTTTTCCAGCAATAATTTTTACTGTATCTCCTGTTTTTACTTTCATAATAGTATTAGTTAGTTTAATTACACTACTTCTGGTGCTAGTGATGCAATTTTTTGGTATCCAGCTTCTTGAATTTCACGTGGAATTGGTCCGAATACACGTCCTGCTTTTGGTTGTTTTTTACCATCGTTATCAATAATAACAATTGCATTTTCGTCAAAGTAAATATATGAACCATCTTTACGTCGCATTGGTTGTTTCTGACGAACAACAACTCCGTATACAACATCTTTTTTCTTCACTTGTTTTCGTGGCTCTGCAACTTGTACAGAAGCTACAACAATGTCACCGATACGTGCGTATCGTCTTTTTGAACCTCCAAGTACTTTGAAAACTCGTGCAATTTTTGCTCCTGAGTTATCTGTTACTTTTACGATTGTTTGTGGTTGAATCATGTTGGATTACTTATGATGATATTACTAATGTTTATTCAGATACAACGATAAATTTCTTTGTTTTTGAAATTGGTCGAGTTTCCATAATAGTTACTTTGTCTCCCTCTTCTAGGTTATTTTCTGGGTTATGAGCTGAGTATTTTTTTGAAGACTTGATAAACTTCCCATATTTAGGATGTTTTTCATATCGGTCCACTTTTACTACTGCTGTGTCTTGCATCTTTACAGATGTTACTACGCCAGTTAATTTCCGTGGATTACTATTTTCGTTTTTTGATGTTTGTGCCATATGCTATTTGTTATCTTGATTAGATCGAGCATTAACCTCAGTAAGAATTCGTGCAATATCTTTTCTGATTGCTTGAGAAGAAAGTCCGCTTTTTGCAGAACCTGCTTTACCAAATGAATACTCACGAAGAGCCTCCTTTTTTTCGATAAGCAATTTTTTCAAATCTGCGTCTTTCTTTTTTGTTAGTTCAGTACTTTTCATAATAATATATTATAGTCGTTCTACTACTTTAGTTTTGTTAGGCATTTTAGTACCTCCTTTCCGCAATGCTTCTCGTGCAAGAGGTTCTGGAACACCCGCCACTTCAAACAGTACTCGTCCTGGCTTTACGTCGAAACAAAATCCAACAGGAGCTCCTTTACCCTTACCCATACCTACTTCAGCAGCTTTTTGTGTTATTGGACGATCAGGAAATACTCGGATGTATACACGTCCGGTCTTACCAACAGTTCGTTTAATAACTTTACGTGCTGCTTCGATTTGGTTTGAAGTAATACGAGCTTGAGACATAGCCTTAAGACCGTATGCTCCAAATGAAATTTCATTACCACGTGAAGCAACTCCACGTTTACTAACGTGTTTTCTTTGTGTCTGCCACTTTCTGTGTTTTACCTTATTTGGGAATAACATGTTTTTATAATTTATTGTTTTGGAAACCGTACCTTTTACAGGCGCGGATCATGATTCTGATAGTAATTGCTACAAAATCATGATCCGCACACACAAAGTGTGGGAAAGTTTTCTAAATATTATTTATCAAAGACGTCACCTTTGTAAATCCATACCTTAACTCCGATAACTCCGTATTGTAGAGTTGCTGTAGTAAATCGATAATCGATATCAGCTCGGAATGTTTGAAGTGGTAATCGTCCTTTAATTAAATACTCACTTCTGGCCATTTCTGCTCCTCCTAGTCGTCCAGCAAGTGCAATTTTGATTCCAAGAACATCTCGGTTAGCCATTGATTTTTCAACGGTACTTTTCAGAACACGTCGAAATGGTAGTCGTTTCTCAAGACCTTCTACAACCTGAGCTGCTACAACTCCTGCGTCTGATTCTGGAGAACGAATATCTTCAACTTCAACTCGTACATTTTTAGGAAGCGCGAGAGATTTTTTCTTAAGCATCGCTTGCATTCCTTTTTTCAAAGTGTCTACTCCGTCTCCTCCTCGTCCTATAATCATACCAGACCGTGAAGTTTTGATGATTACTTTATAGTTCTTATCATCTCGTTCAATTTCAATATCAGAAACATATTTTCCAGCAAGTTCTTTTTCAAGATATTCTCGAACAAATGTATCAACTTTTAAAAATTCTACATATGAACCACTATCAGTAGAAGACCATCGTGACTTCCAGTCTCGAATTCCTGAACCTCCTAACCTATGTGCGTATGGGTGTACTATTTTTGTCATAAGCCTATTGTTGTTTTTCAGTTAGTGTTACAGAAATGTGTGAAAGTCGTTTCCGCATTGGTAATCCTCGTCCATTTGATCCCGCTCGGAATCGTTTCATGGTTTTTCCTTCTTGTACTTGAATATCAGATACTATCAAATTTTTTGTATCCATATCAGTGTTTTCTTTTGCATTTGCGATTGCAGATGAAATAGCTTTTGCGATTGCAAGAGCATGTCTCTTGTTTACAAATGTTAATTCTGCCAAAGCCTTTTTTGCATCTTTTCCACGAACAAAATCCGCCAAAAGTCGTACTTTACGTGGTGCTGCTCTATAATTTTTTACTTGTGATGTTACTGTTTTCATAATAATTATATAGATTATGCAGATTTAGCTGCTTTAGCTGCTGAAATCTCGGCTTCTTTCTTCTTAACATCTTGTTCTTTCTGCATTTTACCTCCATGTCGCCAGAACTTTTTAGTTTCTGAAAATTCTCCCAATCTGTGTCCCACCATATCCTCTGTTGGTTTCACATTAATGAAGTCTTTACCGTTATGTACTCCGAAAGTAAATCCAATCATGTCTGGATGAATCTGAGATGCTCGATCCCAAATTTTAATAGTCCCAACATCTGCTGGTTTTTTCCCTTCAATCTTTTTAAGGATTTTTGGGTTTACATATGGACCTTTTTTTATTGATCGTGTCATAGAGTTGTTATAAATAAATCAGAATCCTGTGATTCTAGTAGTACAAGTGTCGGAAACTCTTTTCTCCGAATGTCTATCTAGCAAGATGTGAATACCGGGTATATTAGCATACAATGTATGCATGTCAACAAAGGTGTCACCTCTTATTCCTTTATAAATTGTGTATAAGAAAAAACTGGCTGCGCCAGTTTTTTCTTATGATTTATTAGTATGAACTTACTTACGTTCTTGCCGAGCAAATAAAATATAGTCGCTTCGCTCCTTATTTTAAATTGCCCTGCATGTAGCTAAATATGGTCGTCTTCATCGGCATTCGCCTCGAATACTCCTTATTTAAGTTCAACGCTTCCTCCTGCTTCTTCGATAGCTGATTTTAACTCTTCAGCTTCTTCTTTCTTCATTTTTGTTTTAAGTACTGATGGTGCTGCGTCTACGAGTTCTTTTGCTTCTTTAAGTCCAAGTCCTAGAGCGGCTTTAACAGCTTTAATTACTGCAATTTTAGCTTCACCTACTGCTGTAAGTTCTACGTCAAATTCAGATTTTTCTTCTACTGCTTCACCGGCTGCTCCTCCTGCTACTGCTACTGCAGCTGCTGATACACCAAATTTCTTTTCAAATAATTTTACCAATTCGTTCAAGTCTAATACAGACATTTCTTCAATTGCTGAAACAATTTTCTCGAATTTTGCTGGTACTTCTACGTCAGCTCCCTCGTCGGCTGGTTCTTCTGCAACTGGTGCAGCTTCCGCAACCTCTTCTTTTACTTCTTCGGCTGGTGCCTCAGTTGCTTGTGTTTCTTCTACAGTTTCATCTGTAGTTTTTACTTCTTCTTCAGTCATAGTAACTATAGTTATATTATTAAGCTTTCTTTTCTGCAATTTTTGAAAGTGCAATTACCATACCTTGAATTGGTGAGTTAATTACATTTACGAACATTCCCATCAATTGCTGTGGCGCTGGAATATCAGCGATCTCAGTCATTTCTGCTTTGTCCATATACCTTCCGTCAAAAATTCCTCCAAGAATAGAGATATTTTCTCCAAATTTCTTTTCGTATGTTCGAACCAGGCGCGCCGGTGCGATCAAATCTTCTCCATATGCAATAGCGACTTCTGCGGGAAATTCTGGTTGTGTTCCTGTAATGTCAGTTTCCTCCAAAGCTCTCTTTGTCAGTGTCTTTTTAATTACAGAGTACCCAACAGATTCTCCTGTCATTTCAGCACGCATTGCATTTGAGTCATTAGCTCCCATTCCACTTGTTTGTACAAACACCGCAGAATTAGAAGAAGCAAAAATATGTGATGCTTTTTCTAATAACTCTTTCTTTCTATCTTTTGTTAATGCCATAAGATGTTGTTTATCTAATAGCGTATTGTTTTGTATAAAAAATACGCCTCAAAAGGCGTCTGGTTGAGACTCGACCTCGGGAAGAAATTAAGACACATATGTGTCACTCCCTGTCTTCGGCCTTTTGGTACCTGACATAATAACAATCTTTGGTTTTTTTGCAAACAAAAAAACGACCCGTGGTCGTTTTTTTACCTTATGTTGTGCTTAAGCACATCCAGCTCCTGTTGCTGCGTAACGCGTTCCGTCTTGATCAGCCATGTATATTTCTGATCCTGATTCTGGATTAACTAATGTGTAGTCTACACAAAAAGTTGATCCTCCAGTTGCTCCAGTTGTATCGATAGTATCGATTGATGAAGTTGCAATTGACGTTAGAGCTGAAAATGCTGGATACGTCCCATCATTTTTTTGCTCAATAGCAAACGCCGTTGCAATATTTTGAACAGTTGCGATTTGTCGAGCATCAGTCGCGTCTTCACGTGCTGATGTAAGAGAAGTAACAACCACCGCTGATAGAATACCAATGATAGCAATTACCACAAGAAGCTCGATAAGTGTAAATCCTTTTTTCTTGTTCATTGTAAATTTATAATTAAGTACTAGTAACTAACAATAAGAAGTAAAGTGAATTAAAAAACCACTCCACAAACAAATATCATTCGACCTACAGTGATTATACTAAGCCTCTCCTAATAACCTATAAATTTCTTGTGGATAAGGTGTTATGTAAATACTGCTTCAAAGAATTCCTCTCTTCCTCGTTTTTTTGTGGCAGATGTTTTGATGATAGGAAATGTTGTTTCTGCTGCAACAGAATTATATGCTTGTAACCTGTCTCTTTGATTCATCTTATCCATCTTGTTTAAAACAATAACCAAAGATTCTTCTTGTGCGTGTGCAATTTCTATTATTTCTCGGTCGTAATCGGTGATACCTACTTGAGCATCCAGAACCAAAGCAAATGTCCGTTCTTCTGGATGGGCCTGAGTGACATACCACATGATAAGTTTTCGTAATTTTTCTCTGGCTGATTTACCCAATTTTGCATATCCATAACCTGGAAGATCTACAAAATAGTATTCATTGTTAACTTTAAAAAAATTAATCTCTTGTGTTTTTCCAGGAGTAGCAGATGATTTAACAAGCGATTTACGATTCAACAACATGTTTATCACTGATGACTTACCTACATTTGAGCGACCTAAAAAAGCAATCTGGGGCACACCATCTTCATTAATTGAGTCGGTACCTCGTATTCCTTTCACAAAATCTGCTTGTTTTATTTCCATATTTGTAGGTAACAATACCATAGTTACATTTTCTTTTGTGCTG
>Ga0209309_10002964_pt1 | contig 14978 bp, 9 predicted proteins | sample COGITO_mtgs_1204_2_FD_184807 | JGI IMG/M metagenome (GOLD analysis project Ga0209309, IMG submission 184807) | Pelagic marine microbial communities from North Sea - COGITO_mtgs_120412 (SPAdes) (version 2) | ecosystem: Environmental > Aquatic > Marine > Epipelagic ...
TTATCACTGTGGCTTTGATAATACACACTTACGCCATTTTTGTTTTTATACAAATGCCATGTTGGCTCAGCGTAAGTGTTAAAACTAACTAATAAAAGAATAACGAATAAGCACTTTTGCAACTGAACTTTATTACAAAAGTGCATCATTTATTTTTGCCAGTAAGGTTCTATGTCAAATGAAGCCAAACGGCTTTGCTCCATGGCACTAACCAAATATTCAGACTTTTGCTCAAGCCATGATTGGATTTTAGCAAGCTGCTCATCTTCTTGCCCAGCACATAACTGCTTTAAATACTCAAGCGTGCTTAGCTCATAAATACCATGGGAAATATCAAGCCAAGGTAATCTAAACTCTAAGCGCTCTTCTTTATCAAATAACGATCCTAAACAATTACCGCTCAGTAGACTATTTTCAAGTTGAGTGCGCAGGTTTAAATACGAAGCAACATCGAGTGTTTGCTCTTTTGGAAGTAATTCGTGCAGGTTTTTCCAGTCTTTATTAAAAAGCCTACTCGCAATGGACGACACGTTTTGCTCAGCTGCTTGAAGCTCTGTTTGCCCCCAATCTTTACGCCATTGCTTATCGATTAACCAGGTAGTTAACGACAGTAATAAACGATTATAACGCGCACTATGAAACAGTGCATTTATATCGTCAATGCTTGGTTGTAACTCTTTTAAATCACCAATGACTTGAGTAAGTGCTGGCGCTGCATTAATTTTTTTATAAAAAGCATGGCGTTTAGACGTGTACGTTTTTAATTGAATCGCGTTTTCTACCCACGCTAATTCGCTTAATAACCATTTAAGCTCTGTACGTAAATGCTCTGTACTTTCTTTGGATACTATATCGTCATACAACCAAAAAGTATGGCGTATTAAGCTAATGCCATCAGTTACGCGTCTAAGCGTTTTTAAACTTGGCTTATCGAAATAGCATTGCTCGTGTTTTTGTACGAAACGAATACCAAAGTTCATGGCCTCAACTAAAGCGCGTTCTTGAGTCGTCGATTTTGGTAATTGAACAAAACCAATAGACTTACTCGGCGTTAAAGGCTTTTCATCAGCAAGGCGATAACCACGAGCAGCCTTAGAGTATAATCCTAAACGGATACAGTTCTGGCTAACCAGTACATCTGCAAACGCAAACAACTCATTACGGCTGCCCTCAACAAGCTCAATTTCAAGCTCGCTAATAATTTCAATTTTACCAGAAGCCGCAATTTCACCTTTATCGAGTACAACTTCAATTTTAGCGCCGCTTTCGGTTTCAATTAACCAAGTACGACGAATAAAGTTAGTACTAAATATTGGATACAAGTTTTTTGAGATTGCGCTTATTTGCATGCCATGAGGCCAAATATCAGCATCAAACGCCATTAAATTAGGGCGACTTGATTCAATTGGTAAATTGTACTCAGGGCGTTGGTGTAAGCCACCTACTACTTCACCGGCAAGCTTTATAGTTTGCTCACATTCACTGTCAGAACAACGCGTTCTAAACCCGATATCAAGCGCTCTAAGCTCTCGGCTTGGCGTGTCGTAGTATGCATTTTGTAAACTGCGTGACGGTTTATTCTTCACCGTTTTTGCAAATTGAGTAATTAATGAGGGGATCAGTGGAATAACGGCATCTGATACCAAAAATTTCAGTTCTATCTCAGTATCCATTCGGTTTGCGGATTACCTTTAAAATAAATAAGTGCTCAAAATAAACAAAGCGCCTTAACAATGCAAATTTTTTAGCCTTATTTCTCTTGTCATATCAGGGGCGAGTTACAATATCAGTCTTGCTATTGAGCTATATAATCCATACTATCTAGCTACTTATGTGAAATAAAACCACGTTCATAACGGACACAGCTAGATCAACAAGGTAGATAAATGCTAAAACATTGTTTATTAGGGCTACTTTTAACGGCCACCACATTTATGAGTTATGCAGAAGAAGCAAAACCTGCAAGTTCAACCAATGCAAACACCGCTTATATTATCGATAATTTATATACTTTTATGCGATCTGGTGCGAGTAAGAATTATCGACTACTCGGCTCTGTAGATGCTGGAACAAAGTTAACCTTGTTATCAAACGAAGAAAACGGCTTTATAAAAATTAAAGATGATAAAGACCGTGAAGGTTGGATAGAAACTAAGTTTATATCTAAAACGGCAGGCTTACACCAACAGTACAAAACACTAAGCAGTGAAATGAGCACCATGCAAGAAAAGCTACGCCAAGCTCAGGTAGAGCTTCCGCAACTGCAAGAGCAAAATCAAACTTTAACTGATCAAAACCTACAGTTATCAGCTCAAATCACTAAACTTAAAACAACGCTAGAGCAAGAGCGCACTCAAAAAGAAGCAGCGAGTTCAAAAGAGAAACGCCAGCTACTTACCTACGGTGGTGCTATTGCATTTTTAGGCCTGTTTTTAGGTATTATTTTAACGATAGTGTTGTCGCGTCGTAAGCGCTACGAAGGTTGGGCGTAAGCCTTCCACATATCCGTTAAATATAAAAAGCCGCTTATTGCGGCTTTTTATTCTCTGTATTTTCATGTAATTCGAGCTTTGGTGCGCTCATACCTTTGAGCAATCGACCAAATATATCAGCGCCAGTAATAATGCGTTTTATATCACTCCACACCAAAACCACATCGTGATCAATGGCTCCATCAAACGATTTATCTAAAGAATGATTAGCCCGTATTTTTAAAATCACTTCACTCAAACGCATCGCTTCGTCAGCAACAATTATAGGTCTGTGACAATAATGATACGGGTCAAATGTATCTGGTTCAAACAACGCTGAGCGTAAAAAGCCGTCTGCATCAACAACCAATAAAGGCCAACCATCTTCATTAGTAATGATCACCCAGTTGTAACCAGACTTATGTAGTTTTCGTAAAAACTCATTATCAGTCGTTAATGTAAGGTCTGGGAAAATAGGTAAATCGAGTTTAGTCGGCAGTGCAATAATAGAATCAGGATCAATTATCTCCCCTTCTTTAGTTACGCTTATTTCATCTAAACTAAAAAAGTTAAGCGCGCCTATACCCTCAACATGTTGAACATCAGCTTCTTCTGCTTCTATGTGCTTGCGAATAATACCTCTGAGCTCACTTTCAGCAAAGTACGTAATCCCTTCTTTACCTAACCATGCATCAAGTATTAAAGCGGTTGGTTTAGCAACTACATAAAACAGAATCTGATAAAACTTAATTAGCGGCGAAAGCAGGCTCGCCATTTTAAGTGCATTACGCGAAAAATAAGCCTGCGGCGTTATTTCACCAATAATAGTAATCGCGATAGTTGAGAATAAAAACGAACTTGCGCCCATTAATACCGAGTCAGAAAGTAGCGTAAGCAGTACGTTAATACCTACATTACCCCATAAAATAGTCGATAATAAAAAGTTAGAGTCGTTTCGAAGTGCCATCACTTTTATGGCAGCTTCGTTCCCTTTTGTACTTTCCATTTCGAGCTGGAGTCTACTTAGTGAAAAAAACGCTAAGTTTAAGCCCGAAAATATTGCCGATTGTGAAATACACAAAGCAATTGCACACCAAATCATGACTTCAAAGGTCATTGTATTTTCCTGTTAGTAATACCAATTCACTTAATTAAGCGAATTGGTATAAGGCTTATAAAAGCAATAAACTGCCTAAACCTAAAAAGGTAACAAACCCAACAATATCGGTAACGGTAGTTAAAATTACCGAACCAGATAACGCAGGATCAATTTTCATTTTGTCTAAAATAGACGGAATAACAACACCCGCAAGTGACGCAGCGACTAAATTTAATAATATGGCAACCGTAATCGTAATACTGAGCATTAAATCGTTAAACCATAAGAAGGTAAGCAGACCTATTACAAATGCCCACACCAAACCATTTACAGCGCCAACACGTAGCTCTTTTTTAAGTAACGCATTGCGGTTTGAATCTGTAACCTGCCCAAGCGCTAAACCACGCACAATAACCGTTAGAGTTTGACTACCAGCGATCCCACCCATAGAAGCAACCACTGGCATTAATACAGCGAGTGCTACAACCTGTTCTATAGTTGCACCAAATAAACCAATAAACCACGACGCCAAAAACGCAGTCGCTAAATTAATACCTAACCATATACCCCGGTTTTTAGCACTTTTTCGCACACTTGCGAACAGGTCTTCATCTTCACGTAAACCACCGGCTTTAGCGGCTGCTTCGTCAGCAATCTCTTGGCGTAATTCGTACGCAGAGGCAATGGTTAATCGTCCGAGTAATTTATTGTCAGAGTTAACCACTGGCAGTGCCATTTTTTCACTGTGGATCACCACTTCTGCTGCTTCATATAAATCATCATCAGCATGGAGCGATGAAAAGTCATGATTCGCCAATGTCATTAAGCTGTCGGTATCGCTCGCCTTAATTAAATCGTTAACCGCAACCTCGCCTATTAAGCTGCCCTTACGGCTTACTAAATAAATAACCTCACTGTATTGCGGTAAACCCTTGTGTAAAAGCTTTTTAGCGCCACCGGCAGTTAACTTCTCTGATACTTTTAAAAAATCAAAACCTAACCAATGACCAAGCTGCTCTGGCGGGTATTGCTGCGCTAAGTCGTATTGTTTGGTTTGCGCTTCATCGAGTTGTTTTTTTGCATACTCAACAAATCGCTCTGGTATAACTTCTTCAAGTTCCAGTAGCTCTTCTACATTAACTTCGTCAAGAAGCTTAAAGGCATCAGTGTCCTCTAGTGTTTGCAGTAACCACAAACAACTATCTTCACTTAAATTTACAAAAATTTCGTGTTGCGTGTCTTCGTCAAGCAGTTGCCATATTTCTAGTCGTTGCTCTTTTGGTATCGCCTCAAAAAGTAATGACAAGTGCTCTGTAGAAAGCGTTAACTGCGCATCTGCTAATAACTTATTTTTACGTTCTGTTGTATCGCATTGCAGTAAATCATTTATGAGCTGTGGAAGTTGGTCTACCGGATACTCAATCATCTTAAAACCTTAAAATTTAAAAGCGCACATTACTTATAGTTTACTTGAACAATAAAAAATTGCAGAAAAAGCGTGAACTTATTAAGCATGCGCAGGCTATTTTTGCGCATTGTATGGGCAAACTAAATGCAGTACTAATATTTATTTTAAAAAATTAAAAAAACAGTAAAAGGAATTGTTTTTGAGGAATTAAACGACAAGTAAGTAAATCAAATGGATTAATGACAATCAAAAAAAATCCCATATTAGCCAGGCTAATATGGGCAAAATCACACAATGAATAAGGTGTTTTTAAATTACGGTTTGTGCTTTTAATTAAAGTCTATCGGTAATATTTCGTACTAAGTCAGAATCTACAAATTGAGCAATAAGTGCAGCGCCCCACGCATAGCCACGCTGTATTGGGTAGCCTTTAAAAATCCAGCGCTTACGCACGTGATTAAAATGTTCTAGGTAGTCTTGTTTAGATTGTGGCAAAGGTTGATCGCCTAGTTTATTCCATGCTTTATATACACCTGACATATCAGAGCCTCGCATAAAGCGTTGCAACCAACGCGGAAAACGCGAAAAGCTAATGGTTGACTGAAAATCAATAAAATAAGGTTTACCGTCTGCGCCGCATAAAATATTACCCATATTACGCAAGTCTAAATGCACGATGCCTTTACGATGCATTTTTGCTACTTGGCGCTCAAGCTCGCTAAAAAAGTTAACAGGTAGTGTTTTGTCTTCATGAATTAAAGAGCGCAGTGGCGTGCCTTCAATATAGTTATAAGCCACAGCTATCGGCGATAACCTACAAAAGCGATTAGCAACAGCATCAAGCTCAGCTAATCGGCTCAACCCTTTATATTCTTGATTTACAGATAGTCGCGCAAATGTTTTGCGGATAAGCCACGGGCTTTGGCTAAAATCTTTAACGATTAAATCAAATTCATCATCTTTATATCGATACACAATCGCGTTAGCAAAACGCCCCTTATGAACAACACTTAAGTGATGTTGCATAAAAGTATGTTCTGGATATTGCTGCTGTAATTGTACTAACAAATTATTTTCAATCATAACAAACCTAACAAGATGATAACTTTAATTGCCTAGGCAACTATATTATCAAAGTTAGATTCTACGCACAATAAGATCAACTAATTAGCACGCTAACTTTCTATTGAAACAGTATCGCTATTTTATTGATAATCTATTTGTAAGGGACTACTTCGGGTAATCAATCGAGGTTATTTATAGCTTTGAAGAGTAAGTCTATTATTTGGTTTTTTTCAGGTTCTGAAAAACCACTTAATGCTTGAGCATAGACTTCGTTTACTAATGGCATTATTTCTGGGCAAAGGGCTTTACCTTTTTCACTTAAACATAAAATAGTTGAGCGCTTATCAAACTCACACTGTGTTTTAATAATGAGTCCCTTTTCTTCAAGCCGATTTAGTAAACGGCTCATAGCACCACGATCATAAACCATATACTCGCATAATCCAGCAAGCGTATTAACCGACTCTCTAGCAAGTAATACCACCACAATATATTGCGCTGAGGTTAAATCCATAGGGAGTAACTTAGCATCGACATGAATGGCTAATCTCGAGCGTAAAAAAGACACTAAACGCCCCAAGTCTTGCTCTGGCGCTAACTCTTCTCGAGTACAACGTTTAATTGATGGCATGTTTTGCATGGCTATTCCACTGTATAGGTATATTTGCATGCTGATAGACCTTAACACATACAAAAAATTCAATAATTTTTATAAAAACTAAGTAGCTTAAGCTAATCCACAAAAATAAAGCTTTAAACTTTGTTAAATTTTAAACTGCCCAACAAGCTGGCCTAAGTTCTCGCCACGGGCAGCTAAATGCTGACCTACTGTAGAGGTGGTTTTGCTTGAAATAGTCAACTCATTAACTATTTCTTGAATGGCGAATACATTACGGTTTATTTCTTCTGTGACACTACTTTGCTCCAGCGCTGCAGTGGCAATTTGCGTACTCATATCGTTAATTGATCTAACCGAGCTTGTTACTGCACCTAAACTTTCTGAAATAGCACGAGACGATTCAACAGAGCGGTTACAGCTATTTTGACTCGCTTGCATTGCGGCCACGGCATCTGATACTAAATCATGTAGCTCGCTCAACATTTCACTAATCTCTAATGTACTAACTTGAGTACGACTAGCTAAACTTCTTACTTCATCGGCAACAACAGCAAACCCTCTGCCTTGCTCACCTGCTCGTGCAGCTTCTATCGCAGCATTTAGTGCAAGTAAGTTTGTTTGCTCGGCAATTCCACCAATTACGCTTAGTACACTATTAATCTTTTTAGATTGATCACTGAGTGAATCAACTTGTTCAGCGGCTAGGTTTATCTCGCCCATTAGATTGGACACCTCACTGAGCGAAATATCAACACACTCTTGAGCTTTAGCAACTTCTTGCGTTGCCGCTTGGGTTGACTCTGCCACTTGATTCGTATTTTGAGCCACCTCATGAGAAGTAGCTGACATTTCGGTAATAGCCGTCGCAACTAGGTCTGTTTCATGATTGTGATTAAGTAGCTTGTCTTCAATTAATCGTGTTTGTGTATTTATATCACTAGAGGCTGTTTTTACATCGTGTGTTACATCAACCACATTGGCAATTATACCGTGAAGCTTACTTACAAACATATTAAATGCTTCGCCAAGTTGGCCTATTTCATCGTTAGTATCAATATCTAAACGTTTGGTTAAATCGCCCTCACCCTTTGCAATGTCGTCAAGGCTTTGCGCCATGCGTTGTATTGGTTTTACCATTGTATTTGCAGCAACTAACGCACATATAATTGTTAACACAACCCAAAACAAAGCAATTAGCAACAAGGTCATTACCTTATCATTCATGTGCTCTTGCATTGCCGTTTGGTATTTAAGTAGTTCAGCGTCTATATCATCCATATATGCGCCAGTACCAATCATCCAGTTTGTTCCTGGGATCATTGCTGCGTAGCCCATCTTTTCAACTAAGCCTGTGGTATTTGGTTTTTGAAAATGATAGTTAAAAGCGCCGCCGCCATTTCGAGCCTGTTCTAGTAAACCCACTATGATTTTTTTACCGTTAGGGTCAGTCATTCCTATTTTATTTTGCCCTTCAATAGCATCACCTAATAATGCATGAAAAACACTAACGCCATTTGTGTCGTATATAAAAAAGTAACCGCCTTGACCAAACGTTAAGTCTCTTAAAGCGTTTTTAGCATCTTGCTCAGAGCCATTTGCTATTTGATAGCGCACAATTTTACTGGCAATTTCCACCTCGGTGCTTAGCAACGTTTGTTTGTCACTTATTAGTTTAGTTTGAAATGAATCAAAGTTTTGTTGCTGATTTTTATTCTCTAAATAATAAGAGCTCAGCATCAAGCTAATCAAAAGTAGCATTAAGGGCAATATAGCTAATAACAACAGTTTGTTTTTCAAGCTTAAATTACTCATTATTTCTCCGGGGTATATAAATGCATATATAGCGACAATAGCCAAAAATTAAATTACGGCTGTTTACATTGTTTTATTGGGTTTAAAAGCATAGTAAATAAAAAAAATTGGTGGGAGTAAACTCATACCATGCTCAATTAGCTGATATTATAGTCACAAGGAAGGTATTTGGACACTAAAAACACTGAGACCTTCGTATTAATTAATATATAATTTGCCACTCTTTCATTAGAGATTTAAAGTTCTAGCAGCTGCATTGATCCAAACTTAATTTTATAGCGTACTAAGACGATTAGTCACCATCTATGTAATGAGTTAACCCATGACTCATGTTAGTATTGATTTTAGGTTCATATAAATAATGAACATATAGATATTAAACTTCCATTAACATATAATAACCCTATATTACTAATACCAAACAACTAGAAAATCGGAACACATCACTTTGAGTCACAGTTATAATCTAATAAAAATGAATTATTAATGAAATATATTTTATACCTTGCACTTTTAGTGTCTGCTCATGCATTTTCAGCTCCTGTAAATAATAGTATCGCTTTTTACTACTCAGCGCCGATGCCATTAGCCGAAATGACCTTTTATTCTCGCGTTGTAGTCCAGCCCGAATTAGTCACTGAGCACGAACTTAATTGGTTTAAACAGCGTAATATTGCTGTCTATGCTTATTTAAGTGTTGGTGAGTCGTTTATTGAAAGTAAGTCTTCACTCGCAGTTAACCCTAACTGGAATAGCCATATTGCCGATTTGGCATCAGCACATTGGCAACAACATATTAAAAGTAGCGCTGTGGCATTAAAAGCACGCGGCTTTAGCGGCTTATTTTTAGATACCCTAGATAGCTATCAGCTATTAGATGCTACACACAGTAAACCCGATCAACAAGCTGGGTTAGTCACCATAATAAGCTCACTATCTGAGACTTTTGATAAGCACCTTATCCTCAATCGGGGATTTGAGTTATTGCCTAAACTCGCTAATTTAGCAAGTGACTTAGTTGCTGAGGGTTTGTATAGCCACTTCAATCCAACCGACAATAGCTATAAAGTGACCAACAAAAACGACCAAGATTGGCTAAGCGCACAATTAAAAACAGCACAAAGTTTAGGCCTCAACGTCCAAGTTATTGATTATGCAAAGCCCGGTAATCGCCTTACTATGGCACAAAATATTATAGACGCAGGTTTCAATCCGTGGGTGACCGACGGTCACTTGCAAACGTGGGGCACATCATCAATTACGCCGATCCCTAGGCGCATTTTAATCCCTTATAACAGTAACGTAAAGCCACTCATATACACTACCGTACACTTAAAGCTTGCGACCATGATTGAGTATTTGGGGTACATACCTGATTACATAGATATGGCAAAACGCGACTTACCTTTGGTTGACCCTAGCTTACATGCCGGTATTATTTCGTGGACCTCAAGCGATGCATTTTACACCCCAACACTTACCAATTGGCTTGAAGCTAATTTAGGTGTTGTGCCAGAACTTATTTTAGGCGAGTTACCACAGTCAACTAAATTACTATTTAGCATGGGTATTGAGTCGTTAAACACACTACCTGAAGGTCCATATAAACAAGATAGCTTTGCACCTTGGCTCAAAGGAGAATCCACAACACCTCCCCCTATCGTTAAACCATATTTACTAAAATTAGCAACTAATGCGACTCCTTTAATTACAATAAAATCAGCTGATAACACGATAATTGTACAAGCGGCTAAAACTAAATATGGTGCAGTCGTGGTTGCTCCTTGGCTAATTGATACATTTCCGATGGAGGGCAGCAAATGGGTTATCGATCCACGTACATTACTAACTCAGGCTATGGAACTACCACCTATATTAGTGCCAGATACAACCACCGAAAGCGGCAGGCGAATGCTTACGCTGCATATAGATGGAGATGGATTTACAAGTGTTGCCCACTATGCGGGTAGGCCTTATTCAGCAGAAGTAATTCGAGATGAAATAATTAAACACTACAAACTACCGTTAACGTCCTCAGTGATCCAAGCTGACATTGAAGAAGGCGGTATTCACTCTAAACAAAGTGCCAAACTCGAAGACATTGCGCGTAGTATTTTTAAGCTGCCTTACGTAGAAGTTGCTTCACACACCTATAGCCACCCCTATTTTTGGACTGCTCTATCTGGGCGAAAAAAAATAGATGAAGACGACACTGATTACGGTTTTCATCTAGATGTACCTGGCTACAACACCATCAGCCTTAAAAAAGAAATTACAGATTCGATAAAATATATTGATGAAAAACTCACACCTAAAAATAAAAAAACAGTGATGATGTTATGGTCAGGCGATGCAACACCTGGTCCTAAAGCGCTTGAACTGGCTCGTGATGCTGGTGTGCTAAACGTAAATGGCGGCAACACTGATGTAAATTCCGATAACCCTAGCCTTACACATATATCACCTATTGGCCGCCCTGAAAGAGATTTGCTGTATCAAATTTATGCCCCCATATTAAATGAAAATGTTTACACTAACTTATGGCATGGCCCTTATTATGGCTTTAGACGCTTAACTGAAACTTTCGAAATTACAGAAAAGCCATATAGGTTAAAACCTTACACTATTTATTATCACTTTTATTCAGGTGAAGTTCTTGCGGGACTAGACGCTCTTAAACACAATATAGATTATGTTTTAGCAAGACCAAATACACCTGTGCATTTAAGCCATTATGCAAAAGTAGCAAAGGATTTTTACTTTTCTGCACTTGGAAAAAACAGTAATAATGAATGGTTATTTAGCTCAAAGTACATTCATACTTTGCGAATACCTACCGATTTTGATGTGCCAAACATAGCTCAAAGTGAAGGTGTATCTGGTGTAACTGAAAAAGGTGACTACATACATATTATAAATAACATAGCTCGCCTTAGCTTTGATCATAACCAAAATAGTAAAAAACCTTATTTAGCGTCTGCAAATGTTGTTATTAATAGCTGGCAAGTTAACGGACCTGTTAGTTTTAAAGCATGGGTACCTGCTTCGCTTGATTTAATGAATGCACGCTCTTGTGAGTTTGTATCTGGTTTGGGTGAGCGCTTCAAAGGTATTAACCGAGGTAAATTAACACATTTCAAAATACCTGCAGGTGATTTTTATGGTTACCTTAACTGCGACGGAGCCGCACTATAATGAATACTACAAAGCGCCCTCAGTTAATTTCAGTAAAAACAATATTAGCGATATTAGCCGTAAGTTGTTTTGCACTTTATGCATTATTTCCACATACCTTATTTTTTGAAGATGATGCACTTTCACAAGACTATACCTTTGAGAAGTCTTACCTTAATGCAGCGCTCAATACAGAGCCCGACAACGAAAAGCTACGCGCAAAATTAGTTGAGCTACATATAGGGCTTAGTGAATATTCACAAGCTACTAACGAGCTTGAAAAGCTACCTAGAGGTGAGCGCAAAGCAATACTTGAAATAAAGCTGCTCTACTCATTATGGCTAGCAAGCGGTGCTAAAGTTGACGACCGCTTTGAAGAGTTATCTTTAAAAATTGGTGCTCATAAAAACTGGAACGAACAAATATTAACTATTGCAAAAGCAGTTGGGTTAAATGCAAAAGTTGCTCAGTACTATCAAAAAAATAAACAGCCTCTCCTTGCAGGCGATTACTGGTTAAGCGCAGGCGAACCAGACAAAGCATTCGCTATTTATAAAACAAATATAAATGCTGATATTGCAGCTAAAGCGATTGAAACTGCACTTGGTGCAAATAACCCGATACAAGCTTATGCATGGTGGAAAACCTATGGCGACCAAGCCAATATTAAACGCACACTTTATTTGGCTAACTTAGCAGGCAATACAGAAGATGCGGCTCAAGCCATTGAAAGTTTATTAAAAGCTGAGCCAAATAACACAGAGTACTTAACACAAGCGATGCACCTGCGTTTAGCAAATGCAAATGCAAAAGGGGCAGAGCAATTACTCGCAAAGTTATTACTACAAAGCCCAGCTGACAAAGAGCTACATTTATTAAATTGGAAGATAAAGCGCTGGCAAAACAAGCCTAAAGAAGCACTTCGAGAGTTTAAATGGCTAATGTCTAACAAAGCTGTAACTCCTGCGATGCTTACCGATAGTATTAACGATGCCACCGCTTTATATTTATACCAAGACGCTAATGATATATACGAATATAAAGCCCAAAATAGAAATCTAAAAGGTAATGGCTTTGCTAATTGGATGCAAGCTAACGAATTTATTGGTAACACAAAGCAAGAATTAAATAATATTGAACGCTTTGAGCAAATAAATGGTAAAAGTGCATTATCACAATATTGGAAAGCAAAAGTACTTCACGATACTGGTAATTTAAAAGCATTAAGAGCTTTGTGGCCTACATATAAAGGGCCTAAAAATGAAGAAGATTTACTTTGGATTGCCCGCGCATTTTGGCTAGATGATGACTTTTCTACAGCTCTGCAAGTACTAAAAAACAAACATGAAAGTTCTGACGATGAGTTTTGGAGCGCCAATGTTGACATGGCAATGCGAGTTAAGGACAAAGCTCATGAGCTATATGCATTAGAGAAGTTACAAAAAATAAGTCCTTTGAGCGTAGGCGACATGCTGCACTACCAACAACTGCGCTTTGAAGGTCGGCCTCAGGAGCTTCTTGATTATTTATGGAAAAGTGAGTCGCAAACTGACCGTCAATTGATTCAAATTGCATTATTAAGCACACAAGTAAATGATGCTAAATCAGTTGCACGTATTCATGCTGAACTTGATAAGCAGCGCTACAATAAAGCTCTCTACCCTGCTTGGTTAATTCTTTCAAATTGGTATCAAAACCAAAGTGATTTAAATTCAGCTTATACAACTTTAAACCGCGCCGCTAAATTAAGTGAATATGACTCTGATGTTGTGCTGGCACAAGGTTGGTTAGCGCTGCAAATGCACGACACCGTGATGATTAGCCGCATTTTAGCTCGCTATTCTCAAAGCGACCCTTCCTATGCGTGGACCCAGCTATTAGCAAGCTTATCTATTCACGAAAAGTCATATAACAGTGCTTACTTTTATTTGCGTAAATTAGCCATTGCAGATCCAAGCGATTTAACAACACTGGTTAACTTAGCCGATGTAATGAAGCAACTTGGTTATTATGCAAATGCTGCTGAACTTAATCACTATTTACTGCAACACTTACCTAAAGATAAATATGCATACAGAGGCTTAATGTTCCGCTGGGCGGGCGCGATGGCTGTTCCTCATTTAATGCAATTAAACACAATGGAAGAACTTGCCCCCGACACTATTGGTGAGCCCCAAACAAACTGGTGGTTAGCGCGCAGAGCTGCACAAAAATTAGAGCCATGGCAAAAACTACAACTTTATATGACCAACGGCGAATTTAATAAAGCGAAACAACTATTAGCAGAAGGCTCACTAAGCAAATTAGATGAACTAAACGCCCTACTCTATCTAAAGCAGCCATACGCAACAATGCAGCGTTGGTATGAAGAACTGACTGGTGAGCTTGACGAATCACAATTGAGCTTACTTAGAAATGCACGTGCATCCTACTTTAGGGCGCTTGAAATTAACCTATCGCCAGAGGCTGGTTTAAACAGTAGCCAGTACGATGTAAACGTTTATTTTCCTTATGCTAATGGGCAATGGAAATTAAGTTTAAGTAATCAGCAAAATCTTGATAACAACGGATTACTGTTTGCGATAGAAGATAAAATGACATTTGGTCGTTGGTATTTTGATGCAAAAATAGATTCTCACCAAGGCAGCTTAGTTAGCCGCCAAGGTCTTAGCTTAGACTCTCGTTATCAATGGGATTCGCGTACACAGATAGGTTTAAAGCTTGAATATAATGTTGAAAACCGCCAATCAGAAGCGCTACTTAGTTATGCTCAACTAGATAAAGCCACGGCCTATGTTAACTACAACATTGATGGTAGACAAAACGTACAACTATCAGCAGCAGCGATGTCTTTTTCTCGAAGAGACGATGGCAGCTCACTCATTAATGGCCAAGAATATAATGCACGTTACCAGCACAGCATTTTAAAAGATCGCCCAATTTGGAACGCTTATTTTAGTGCACAATGGCAAGACTTTGAACGTGTAAATGCATTAATAAATACAGACACAAGACCTCTAAGAGTTGACCTTCAACCATTTAGGCGCTTTGCACTAGGTACCTCATTTGCCTCAACGGGTTCGTTAGAGCCGCCTTATTTAGGCGCAAACCCTTCATGGCTATTCGATATAAGTACTGGCTATCAAACACTTAACGATACAGTAGATGTATCTGTTTCGAGTGGCGCAGGTTGGTCTGTACTAGGCGATGATTTATTTAAATTACAGCTGGGTTACCAAAGTAGTAATAAAGTGGGTAACTCAGATACACAATTACAATTAGGTTATTACGTACATTTTTAATGTTAGGAGAGAGTATGTTTCGTTTAAT
>Ga0209309_10002965_pt1 | contig 14972 bp, 10 predicted proteins | sample COGITO_mtgs_1204_2_FD_184807 | JGI IMG/M metagenome (GOLD analysis project Ga0209309, IMG submission 184807) | Pelagic marine microbial communities from North Sea - COGITO_mtgs_120412 (SPAdes) (version 2) | ecosystem: Environmental > Aquatic > Marine > Epipelagic ...
TAAATTATATACTATTGCTACTACCGGAGGTATGCCAGCAGCTTTAAAAGTTCCAAGAGCTGCCAATGGAGAATTGTCTGAAGATGGTAATTACCTTGCCTATACTCCAATATCCTTTTGGGATCCGGAATGGCGTAACTATCGTGGTGGACAAGCGCAACCAATCTGGATTTTGGATTTAAAAGATTATTCCCTCAAACAGACATTGCGTACAGATAATGAAAGACATACCGATCCTGTTTGGCATAATGGTAAAATATTCTTTTTATCTGAAAGGGATTTTGCAAATAATATTTGGTCCTATGACCCTACTTCCGAAGCTGTTGAACAGGTAACTTTTCACAAGCAATTTGATGTTAAAAGTCTTGATGCAGGTGCAGGAATGATCGTTTATGAGCAGGGAGGATATTTGCATTTGCTTGACCCTTCCAATGGAAATAGTAAACAACTTAAAATAAATGTCAACGGTGATTTTAATTGGGCCAGATCAAGATGGGAAGATGTTAAAACCGATGAGCTTTCCAACTCATCATTAAGCCCAACAGGGCAGCGTGCCTTATTTGAATACCGCGGAGAGATCTTTACTGTTTCAAAAGAAGAAGGGAACTGGAGAAACATTACCAACTCCTCTGGGGCAGCGGATCGATTTCCTGTTTGGTCTCCAGATGGGTCTAAAATAGCATGGTTTTCTGATGCTTCTGGAGAATACCAACTTATGATTGGTAACCAAGAAGGACTGGGAGATGTGCGTAGTATAAAGATACCAAATCCAACCTTTTTCTTTAAGCCAGAATGGTCGCCAAATGGGAAATATATTGCTTTTACAGATACAGATTACAACTTGTGGTATATAGACGTAAAGAGCGAAAAGGTTACTAAAGTAGACGTAGAAGGCTATGCTCATCCAAATCGCTCTCTTAATCCGGTGTGGTCACCAGATAGCCAGTGGATAGCATATGTGCGAATCATGGATAATATGTTCAAGGCGGTGAAAGTGCATAATATAAATACTGGTAAAAATCATCAATTAACTAATTCCATGGCCGATGCAATATCACCAGTATGGGATGCAAGTGGGAAATATCTTTATTTTCTTGCCACTACAAATTATGGGCTAAATACAGGTTGGTTGGATATGACAAGCTATGAAAGACCTGTGACCAGAAGCCTTTATCTGATGGTGCTGTCTAAAGACACTCCATCTCCTCTAATGCCTAGACTTTTTGATGAGAAGGAACAAAAGGAAGAGGAACAAGACAAAGCTAAGGAAGAGAAAAAGAAATTATTAGGTAAAAAGGAACCTGAAAAGGATATCGTACGTGTAAAAATAGATTTTGAGGGATTGGAAAACCGAATTGAAGTCTTGGGTGTTCCAGATAAAAGTTATACTAATTTGTTATCAGGACCAGAAGGTTATGTGTTTTATATGGAAGACATCCCAAACGAGTCTGAATTTTCAATGAGCCGGTACAGTTTGGAAGAGCGAAAATCTATCCCATTTCTTCCTGTGGTAGATGAGGCATCTGTTTCTCATGATCGCAAAAATATGCTGTATCGCAATGGAAGTAACTGGGGAATTGTTCTCACTGCTAATGGAGCTCCAAAGGCTGAAGATAATAAATTGGTAGTTTCTAATCTAAGATTAAAAATTGACCCCACTGAAGAGTGGAAACAGATTTTCAGAGAAGGATGGAGGTACCAAAGAGATTTTTTATATGTGGACAATATTCACGGTGCTCCCTGGGATAAAATCCTAGAGTGGTACACGCCTTGGGTAGATCACGTACGTCATAGATCAGATCTTAATTATTTGGTAGATATATTGGGAGGAGAAGTAGCTGTTGGGCATTCGTATACTTCAGGAGGAGACTTTCCGGATATCAAAAAAGTCCCGGTAGGTTTGCTAGGAGCAGATTATGCTGTTAAATCAAATAAATATTATTTCAGTAAAATCTATAATGGTGAAAGTTGGAACCCGGAGGTAAAGGCACCTTTAAGTCTTTCAGGATTAAATGTTAAGGTTGGGGATTTTCTTTTAGAGGTAAATGGAGAAGAAGTAGAGGCTTCGCGTAATCTCTACACCTATTTTGAAGGGACAGCGGGAAGACAAACCTATATTTTAGTGAATGATAAACCCTCTAAAGATGGAGCAAGATTAATCACAGTTCTTCCTGTTAATAATGAATATCAATTGAGAAGCTATGCTTGGATAGAGGGAAATAGAAGGAAAGTTGATGAAATGTCTAATGGAAAATTAGCATACGTGTATGTTCCTAATACAGGACAACAAGGTTACCAGTATTTCAATAGATATTATTTCGCCCAGCAGGATAAACAAGGGGCTATAATAGACGAAAGAAACAATGGTGGGGGATCTGCCGCAGATTATATTGTGGATGTACTTGCAAGGGAACTTCATGGATATTTTAATAGTAAGGTGGAAGGGCATAAGCCCTTTACCACTCCTATGGCCGGGATTTGGGGCCCAAAAGTGATGATTATTAACGAAAGAGCGGGGTCTGGAGGAGATCTGTTACCTTACTTGTTCAGAAAGATGGAAATAGGGCCTTTAGTTGGCACTCGAACTTGGGGCGGACTTGTTGGCACTTGGGACACCCCTGCCTTTGTGGATGGAGGAAGAATGGTAGCACCCCGAGGAGGATTTTTTGATGTAGAAGGGAATTGGGCGATTGAAGGAGAAGGGGTAGCACCCGATATTGAGGTACATATGACTCCGGCAGATGTTATTGCAGGAAGAGATCCACAGCTGGAGCGTTCTGTTCAAGAAGCATTAAGACTTCTAAAGGAAACACCCGTAGAATTAAAACCAGAGCCTGCCCCACCGGTAAGATGGAAACGCCCGAAAGGTTGGGAGAAGGAAGCAGAGAAAGGAAATTAAATAAAAAGCCGGAGATTTATCTTCGGCTTTTTTAACTTTTTAGATCCTTATTCTGAATTTCCACGAAGTAAACTACGAGGAGAGCCTTCTTCATTCAAAAATTTTCTTGCATTAGCTGAATGGTTATTTGCTCGCAAGCTACGAGGAACATTCTCATCTTTCTTAATTTTTCCAGAACTTCCTTTTGAGTACAATCCCGATAGGCATTATGACATCGGTTTAATAGTAGCTATGTGAAGAAAATCTTTAATTAATTCTTGAAGCTTTCAGATCGAGCTTATTTAATTGATTCATCCAATTTGGGCCATCTACATTATTTGCCTTTAAGTCCAGTAGATATTTTTCAGTCTTAGTTTTAATTGGTTGATAGGCCTCGAGAAGCAACTGATCTATGTCCATAATAGTTCCGTGTTTTAAACTACCATCGGCAAATATTCTATAAGTAACTCCTTCGAATTTATTTGCAGGTGTATTTCTTATGATTTTTTGAATACTTTGTACTATTTCTTCTTTTGGAGTAAGATTTTCCTCAATATAAATGTTCTTGCTTGCATCTATTAAAACATTCACGATAAGTGGATTTTTTATGGCTTTATTATTCTGAGCGAAGCCAGTAACAGAAGAAGCAAAAAGAAAAAGGAGAAGAAATTTATAATTTTTCATATGGTTCAAATATTTTGAGGTGTAAGTATACAAAATATTTATTGAGGCCTATTAATTGTATCAAAATACAAGGCATAAAAAAAACCGCTACTCAAATAAATGAATAGCGGTTTAAAATTTTAGTCTAAAACTTCCCCGTTTTTGTCGTGAAAGTGATATTCCATGTACGTGTAAGCGTCTCTTGGTAAAATTTTTACCCAGCGCTTATGGTCAAAAAACCATTGGGAGCGGGGTGATGGAAAGCCTCTTGTTAAAAAGGCTGCAATAAATGGGTGCGCACTTAAGGTGATCTTTTTATGATTCTTCTTGATCAGCCTTTCGAGGTCGGTTTTTATTTTATCAATAACAATAATAGGAGCCTCAATCTCTCCTGTTCCGTTCGGGTTTTCTTCACGGGTCTTGATATTTGTTTCCGGCCTTACGCGTTGTCTTGTAATTTGTATTAGCCCAAATTTACTTGGGGGTAATATTTTGTGTTTTGCACGATCATCGCTCATTTCTTCGCGTAAATGATCAAATAGTGCTTTTCTGTTTTCGGCCTTGTTCATGTCTATAAAGTCAACCACAATAATTCCACCCATATCACGTAATCGTAATTGTCGGGCTATTTCTGTGGCGCTTATAAGGTTCACTTCTAAGGCGGTCTCTTCCTGGTTTTTAGCTTTATTGGAACGGTTTCCACTATTTACGTCTATAACGTGCATAGCTTCTGTGTGTTCAATAATCAGGTAAGCTCCTTTGCTCATCGATACGGTGCGACCAAAGGAAGTTTTTATTTGTCTTTCGATACCGAATTTTTCAAAAATTGGAACATTGGACTGGTACAGCTTTACTATAGATTCTTTGTTTGGAGCAATTTCTGCTACATAATCTTTTAGCTGTGTATAAAGCTCTTCTTCATCTACTACAATGGATGAGAAAGTGTCATTAAAGATATCTCTCAAAATGGAGGATCCTCTATTTAACTCTCCCAATACTTTGGATGGATGAGGTGCTTTATATAATTTTTTACACATTGCTGTCCAGCGACTCATTAAATTTTGGAGATCTCTGTCTAGCTCTGCTACTTTTTTGCCTTCTGCTACGGTTCTAACAATTACACCAAAGCCTTTAGGCTTAATGCTCTTTACCAACCTTTTAAGGCGATCTTTTTCTTCTTTGCTTTCAATTTTTTGAGAAACTGAAACTCTATTGGAAAAAGGCACCAACACAATATAACGGCCTGGTAAGGAAAGCTCGGAGCTTATTCTTGGGCCTTTTGTGGAGATTGGTTCTTTCATTACTTGAACCAGTAACGACTGATTTGATTTTAAGGTTTCAGCTACGCTTCCGTCTTTATCAATATCTTTTTCAAAAGTAAAATTCTGTAAAGAATAGTCTTTTAATTTACCTGTGCTTACACGTTTTACGAACTTCAACAAAGAAAGGACTTGAGGACCAAGATCATGATAGTGTAAAAAACCATCTTTTGTATAGCCAACATTTACAAATGCGGCATTTAATCCTGGAACAGCTTTCCTGATTTTGGCAATAAAAATATCACCCACAGCAAAGTTGCTATCGTCTTCTTCTTTGTTTAATTCTACTAGTTTTCCATCTTTTATTAAGGCAAAATCTATAGCAGAGGAACCTGATCTAATAATCAATTCTTTGTCCACTCTTTTAGATTTTTATCCCGGAAATCGGGATGGATTAAACAATAAATTTTCACAGGGTTTTTAAGCCTGAAGAAACCGGGATTTAAAGGATATTCAAATTCGGCTTCAATTTCAAAGAACGTCTTTTACTAAAAAAAAGTAGTGAGAACACTACTTTTTCTTATGGCGGTTAGCTCTACTTCTCTTTTTACGCTTGTGAGTAGCTACCTTATGTCTTTTTCTTTTTTTACCACTTGGCATAGTGTACTTTTTTTAAATTAATAATATACTTTCAAACTCCTTGTTACGGGAATTATTCTTTTACTTCAACGTTAGTCTTCACACCATCTACAAAAACACGTGCTGGCTTAAATGCAGGGATATTGTGTGCAGGGATTTTTATTGTAGTATTCTTAGAGATGTTTCTTCCAGTTTTTTCAGCTCTTGTTTTAATAACAAAACTTCCAAATCCTCTTAAGTAAACATTGTCTCCACTTTCTAAAGAAGTCTTTACTTCTTCCATAAATGTTTCAACAGTAGCTTGTACATCACCTTTTTCCATTCCTAACTTCTCTGAAATCTTCGCTACGATATCTGCTTTCGTCATTTTCGTACTATTTAAAATTATAATTGGGGTTCTTAATTTTCAAGGGGGCAAATATAAGAATTAAATCTCCAATATTTCAATCCTAATTCATTAAATAGTAACCAAATAAAGAATTATTATTGCAAGCAAACAAAGCTATTCATGATTTTTCATAAAACATTGATTAATTGGTACTTAACCAATAAAAGAGAATTGCCATGGAGAAATACCACGGATCCTTATAGGATTTGGTTGAGTGAAATCATGCTTCAGCAAACAAAAATAGATCAAGGATTGCCCTATTATTTGGTGTTTACCGATGCATTCCCAAGCATTTTTGACCTCGCAAATGCTTCTCAAGAAAAAGTTTTAAAACTGTGGCAGGGATTAGGTTATTATTCGAGAGCTAGGAATCTACATGAAACAGCAAAATATGTTGCTGAAGAATTAAATGGAAATTTCCCCACTACTTATAAAGAGTTGCTTAAACTTAAAGGAGTGGGAGATTATACTGCAAGTGCTATAGCATCTATATGTTATAATGAAGCTGCGCCTGTGGTAGATGGTAATGTATATAGATTACTTGCAAGATATTTTAATATTGATACTCCTATTAATAGTAGTGCAGGGCAAAAAGAATTTAAAGCTTTAGCTGTAGAATTAATTGATCCCGAAGATCCAGCATCTTTTAACCAAGCTATCATGGAGTTTGGAGCGCTCCAATGCAAACCTCAAAATCCTTTGTGCGAAAGCTGTCCTTTATCTAATGGTTGTTTGGCGTTAAAAAACAATTCTATAAAATTTCTTCCTGTTAAGCTGAAAAAAGCCAAAATTAAAAAACGTTACTTTAATTATATAGTAATGCTTTCTGAAGAAAATAAAACAATTCTAGAACAGAGAGAAGGAAAAGGAATCTGGGAAGGATTGTATCAGTTTCCACTAGTGGAAAGCAATTCGCTGTTATCTCTCGAAGAGTTGGTTGTGAACACCGAATTTATTGAAAAAGAAATTTCTTCAGCAAAAATTAGTTTATATAATGAAATTCCTGTGATTCATAAATTGTCTCATCAGCATATTTACACTCGTTTTTGGATTATAGAAAATGCTTCAATAAAAGCTGACGCTGTTTCTTTATCTAAAATAGAAGAATATCCAGTTCCTGTATTAATCGCTAATTTTATAAAGGAATTCGAATTCAGCGAATATTGATTATCTTCTCAAGAGAAATTATTGGGAGAATATCGAGAAGAAGAAGATGGATACTAAATAAATTTCTTTAATTTTAAATTTAATTGAATGGTGAAGGAGTTTCTTTATCAAAAACAACAATAATTACAATGACTGGTACACTTAATAAGGTAATGCTAATTGGGCATACAGGAGATGATGTAAAAATGCATTATTTTGAAGGAGGCGGTGCAATTGGGAGATTTCCTTTAGCAACAAATGAAGTTTATACTAATAAATCTACAGGTCAAAGAGTAGAGAATACCGAGTGGCATAACATTGTTGTTAGAAATAAAGCTGCTGAAATTTGCGAAAAATACCTTAAAAAAGGGGATAAGGTTTATGTAGAAGGTAGGTTGAAAAGCAGAAAGTGGACAGACGATAAAGGAATTGAAAGGTACTCGGTAGAAATTCAGTGTACAGATTTTACTTTTCTAACTCCTAAAAATGAAACTACAGGAAATGCTGCTCAAAATACTGCTTCAGCAAAACCTGTTTCCAATACTAAAAATGATACTTTTGCCAATCAAAATACAGGCAATGAGGAAGAAGACGATTTGCCTTTCTAAGTCTAACTAAAATATAAGCATTTGGATCCAGATCCTCCCAGTTTAATTTTATCATTTATATCACTAGGTTTTTCACAGGTTTTAAGCCTCATAATGCTAATTGCATTATTAATTTGCTCTGCACTAATCTCTGGTGCAGAAGTTGCATTTTTCTCCCTAACTCCTGCAGATTTCCTTAGCGATAATGGAAAGAGAACAAATGCTCAAAAAATAGTTACTAAGCTATTAGAGAAGCCAAAAAAGTTATTAGCTACTATATTAGTTGCCAATAACACAATAAATATTGCTATTGTTCTGCTTTTCGATGCTGTTACAGACGAGTTTTTTGGAAACATGAATGCCGTTGTCTTTGGTGTCAATTTTAAATTTTTGATAGAGGTTGGTATTGTGACCTTTCTTATTCTTCTTTTTGGAGAGATCCTGCCAAAGGTTTACGCGAGCCGGAATAATGTAAAATTCAGTAACCTAATGGCATATCCATTAAATGTATTGGATTTTTTAATTTCTCCGCTTAGCACTCCAATGCGTGCGGTTACTATTTACATTCACGAAAAATTAGGAAAGCAAAAAGGTTTTTTAAGTGTAGATCACCTTTCTCAGGCTTTGGAAATGACTAGGGAAGACGATACCACGCATGAAGAACAAAAGATATTAAGGGGGATTGTTTCTTTTGGTAATACAGATACCAAGCAGGTAATGCGTCCAAGAATGGATATTTTTGCACTAAATGAAAGTCAAACGTATAAAGAGATTATTCCAGAGATTGTACAAAATGGATTTTCCAGAATCCCAGTCTATAAAGATAATATAGATCAGGTTAGTGGTATTCTATATGTTAAAGATTTGTTGCCCTATTTAGATCATAAAGATTTTGATTGGACGACTTTACTTAGAGAGCCGTTTTTTATCCCTGAAAATAAAAAACTAGACGATTTGTTGAATGAATTTAAGGATAAGAAGATTCATTTAGCCATAGTTGTAGATGAGTATGGTGGCACTAGTGGCTTGGTTTCCTTAGAAGATATTATTGAAGAGATTGTTGGGGATATTAGTGATGAGTTTGATGATGAAGATCTTATCTTTTCTAAGCTCGACGACTTAAATTTTATTTTTGAAGGAAAAACTCCCTTAAAAGATTTTTATAAGATTATTAAACTGGAGAATCCTATAAATTTTGAAGAGAATAAAGGGGAGTCTGAAACTCTTGCAGGTTTTTTACTTGAAATTTCTGGAGGATTCCCTAGAAAGAATGAAGTTATTGTTTTTCAGAATTATCAATTTACCATTGAAGTGATTGATGATAAAAGGATAAAGCAAATAAAATTAAGTATTGAGCCTCTAATTACTTCGGATGATTAATTCTTTTCTATCGAAGAGAGTGATACTAATGATTAAAATGAAGCAGACAGCAATATTTTTAATAGTTCTTCTAATGTTTACTTCCTGCAAGGATGAGGTATTGCCAAAGCCGAAAGCTTTTTTAGCATTGGAATTCCCAAAAGCAGAATATTTGCAGATTGATCTAGATTGTCCTTACAGTTTTGATATAAATAAGATTGTAAACATATCTCTCGCTAGAGGGAATAATTCCTGTTGGATTAATTTAAACTACCCAACATTAAATGCATCTGTTTTTATAACCTATCAAAAAGTGAATAATAATTTAGATTCGTTATTGATGGATTCTCAAAAACTTCCTTTGCAACATACTATAAAAGCAGACTTTATTGAAGGGGATGTTTATGTGAATCCAGATCACAAAACATATGGAATGTTTTACGAAGTAGATGGGGATGCTGCATCTCAAGCGCAGTTTTATGTTACAGATAGTGTAAAACATTTTTTAACAGGCTCTTTATACTTTAATCAAAAACCTAATTTTGATTCTATAATGCCTGCTGCATCTTACATTAAATCAGACATTAAGAGGCTTATGGAGTCTTTGAAATGGAGATAATTCCTACAAAAATTTACCTAGTTGGTAAACTATTAACAATTTTTCGGTTATTTTAAACAATAATTAACTTTTAATAGAAGTCTTTGGATTTTTTCCCTAATTTGGCATTTGCTAATTGAAAAAACCAAAATTATGAGGCACATCCAACTAACTGGCATCAAAATGATGCTTTTACTGTTTATTTTTCCTGCGGTGATTTTCGCTCAAGAAACTTTAACAGGTAAAACAATTAACGACGCTACAGGGGAGGCTGTTCCTTTTGTCAATGTTATACAAAAGGGCACTTCAAATGGAACCACCAGTGATTTAGACGGAAATTTTTCATTGTCTGTAGAATCCTTACCAACGACTTTAGTATTTTCCTATATTGGCTTTGAAACTCAAGAACGATTAGTTACGCAAAATTCACCAATAAATGTGAGTTTTGTTGAAGCTGCAGCTGCCCTAGATGAGGTGGTTGTTACCGGTCTTGCAACATCTATTAAACGATCTAACTCTGCAAATGCAGTTGCATCTATTTCAGCCGAAGAATTAGTGGGAACTACACCCCCACCAACCTTAGATGGTGCACTGTATGGTAAATTTGCTGGTGCAAATGTTAGTGCAAATTCTGGAGCACCGGGAGGAGGACTTTCAGTAAAATTACGTGGAGCCACATCTATTCAAGGAAACACACAACCTTTATATATTATTGATGGTGTTTATATAGATAACTCCTCCATTGCTGCAGGTCTGAACGTTGTTTCTGCTGCTGCTGCTGGAGGAAGTGCATCTAATCAAGATAACCCATCTAATAGGATTGCAGATATTAACCCAGATGATATTGCTAATATCGAAATATTGAAAGGTGCTTCTGCCGCTGCTATTTATGGTAGTCGAGCTGCTGCTGGGGTAGTTATTATAACTACTAAAAAAGGTAAAGTAGGAGAAACAAAATATAAATTTTCACAATCCACAGGGTGGTCTCAAGTCACTAAGTTATTAGGTCTAAGAGATTATACTGAAGAAAGAGTTCGTGAAGATTTTGGAGATAATGCGGCAGCAGAATTTCTTGCAGCGCAAAATGAGGGAAGATTGGTAGATTATGAAGAAGAGATTTTCGGAGAAAAAGGATTAGTTAGTATTACAAACTTTAGTATTAGTGGGGGTGATGCCAAAACTAGATTCTTTTCTGGAATTAGTCATAATAGCGAGGATGGTATTGTAAATAATACTGGCTATGAGAAAACATCCCTAAGATTGAACCTAGATCATTCTCCTACAGATTTTTTAAAATTAGCATTAAGTTCTAATTTTATTCACTCTTCTGCAAATAGAGGGTTTTTTAACAATGATAACTCTGGAACAACTGTTGGTGTCGCGTTGGTGGGAACAACACCTTGGTTGCAATTGTTTCCAGATGAAAATGGAATTTATCCGGATAGTCCGGCAGGGGCATCTAATCCATTACAAACTAGAGACCTTGTAAGAAACAATGAAACTAACAATAGATTTATTATTGGTGGTACCATAAATCTTGACCTATATAGGGCAGATAATTCTAATTTAGAATTGATTCTTAGAGGAGGATTAGACTTTTACGGTCTTAAGACTAGAGCGATCTTCCCAAAAGCCCTTCAATTTCAAAAATTATCTAATGGAGGTTTAAATGGAGTTTCTGTTCAAGGAGATACACAAAATAAAAACTACAACTTGTCTGCATTTTTAGTGCATAATTATTTCACAGATAATAATTTAAATTTTAGAACTCAAGCAGGTCTTACTCGCGAATTCTTCGACCAAAACACTCAGTTAATCTCTGCTACAGGTTTGGTTGCTTCTGAAACGAATGTGGATCAAGCTGCAAATACAGGTGTTAATCAAACAAGATTATTACAGGAAGATTCTGGGTTCTTCGTTCAAGAAGAAGTGAATTACCAAGATAAGTTTATTGCAACTGTAGGAGTTCGTGGTGATAAATCATCAAATAATGGCGATGCTAACGAATTAAATTATTATCCAAAAGCTTCTTTAGCTGTTAATTTAAATGAATTTGATTTTTGGAATGAAGCATCTAACTGGAATCAATTTAAGCTAAGAGTTGCTTATGGAGAAGCTGGAAATTTCCCTCCTTTTGGGGCTTTATTCACGTCTTATAATGCATTTGCTACAGACGGTTTATTAGGAATTAGCTTAATAGGAGTAAAAGGAGATAAAGACCTAAAATCTGAAAGACAAAAAGAATTAGAGTTTGGTACAGACCTTGGCTTCTTCAATAATAGATTAACGTTCTCTGCTACTTATTATATTAAAACAGTGGACGATCTTATTTTGCAAGCGGCTTTAGAGCCATCTTCAGGGTTTACAACTCAATTTGTGAATGCTGGTAGTTTAGAGAATAAAGGGATAGAGTTGTCCTTAAATGCAACACCTGTAGCAACTGAAGATTTTACCTGGAATACTGGTGTAAACTTCTTTAAAAATAGCTCTGAAATCACTAAATTGGATGTGCCTGCATTTAATGTTGGAGCTTTTGGTGCAACTTTGGGTACGTTTAGAATTGAAGAAGGGCAAAGTGCTACTCAAATAGTAGGTATTGGACCAAATCCAGGTGCAAATGGTTTCCAAAAATTTGGAGATTCAGAACCAGACTTTCAAATGGCTTTCAATAACCAACTGACCTATAAGAATTTTGATTTAACTTTCTTATGGCAATGGAAAAAAGGAGGGGATAACATTAATTTAACAGCACTTTTAACCGATTTAAATGCAACGAGTCATGATTATGACGATATAGATCTAGATCCTGCGGGAGTGTTAGGAAATGGGCCATATAGAGTTAGCCAGTTAGGATCTTCCGCTGAAGTTTTTGTAGAAGATGCAGGATATGTAAGATTGAGAGAAGTTGGATTGTATTATACAATTCAAAAAGAATCTTTTTCTAATATTCTTGGTGGAAGTATAGACAATATTAGGCTTGGATTCTCTGGGACGAACTTGATTAATATTTTCGATTACAATAGTTACGATCCTGAGGTGTCCAATTTTGGTGCAAATGGTATTTTTACAGGGGTAGAAGTAACACCATTCCCTTCATCTAAAAGATTTTTATTTCACGTAGCAGTTAACTTTTAAACAGAAAAATTATGAAAAAATATATTTATAAAACTTTTTTCTTTGCCTCTGTAATCAGTCTTCTGGTTTCATGTGAAGTCCGTGAGTTTTCAGATTTAAATAATGCTGAGACAGATGCTTTTAATGATAATTTAACCCGAGGAGATCTTCAAGATCTTGTTGGTGGGATATTATATAGTTCAAGAGTTCGATTAGGTACTTATTTTGACGATTTAGGGGTAATTGGCCGGGAATTTTATAGATTCTCTAGTTCCGACCCTCGTTTTACCGGTGATTTACTGGGTAAAGAGAGTGCTGTGTTGGATAATAATACATTTTATATTACCAATCCATGGGCTGCAAGATACCGTACAGTAAAGAACGCAAATTTAATACTTGAGTTTTTAGAGTCTCAGGATCTTACAGGTCAATTTACAGATCAAGAAGTAAATGCTACCAAAGGATTTTTAAAGACTTTTATTGGGTATGAGCTATTGCTAAATTTAAATCTAACTTATCAAAATGGAATTCGAGTAGACGTTGCAGATGAGAATAATCTAGGAGAGTTTCAATCTTATGATGCTTCCCTATCTGCAATAAGAGGATTTCTTGAAGATGGAGCAACAGATCTTGCTGCTGGAGGATCGGACTTTCCTTTTATCTTATCTAGTGGGTTTACTGGATTCGATACTCCATCAGAATTTCTAAAGGCCAATAAAGCTATTTCTGCAAGAGTTGCTGCCTACCAAGGTGATGATTCAGCTACTTTAGCTTTTTTAGAGGAGTCTTTCTTAAATCTAAGCGCAGATGATTTAAATACCGGGATTTATTATAATTTCTCATTAAATCAGATAGATATTTCTAACCCAATGTTTTTTGCTGTTGAAGGATTATCTACGGCTGGAGCGAGAATTGTACAACCCTCTTTTGTTACAGATGCAGAATCTGGAGATAATAGATTAGATAAAGTTGCTCAATTAGAGGAACCATTAATTTTAGATGGATTGTCAGGTGACTTCGCTGTTTTTAGATATAAATCTTTAATAGATGATATTCCAATCATTAGAAATGAGGAGCTAATCCTTTTATATGCTGAAGCAAATATTACTGTAAATCCAGATGAAGCTGTACGTGCATTAAATATTATTCGAAACAGTGCTGATTTAGATCCTTATACTGGAGCTACAGATACAGAATCTTTAATAGAGGAAATGTTGAAGCAGAGAAGATATTCTCTTTATGCTGAAGGGCATAGATGGATAGATGTAAGAAGGTATAATAGGTTGGATGAATTGCCTATTGATAGAGAAGGAGATGATGTGTTTACACAATTTCCTATTCCGCTTACAGAGAATCAATAATTTTTAAATAAGTAAGCCTTAAAGAGGGTTCTAATTGTAGGTTTCTACATTTAGAACCCTCTTTTATTTCTTATCCAGGCATGGTAATTTTGTAGTATTTTCGCAGCCTAATACTCTAATTACACCCGTCTCAATGCCTTTAAAAAATATAAAATGGATCTATCTAATCCTACTTTCCCTTGTTTGGGGAAGTTCCTTTATACTTATAAAAAAAGGATTAATAGGTCTTGATGCTTTGCAGTTAGGTTCTTTCAGGATCATATTTGCATCCTTATTTCTAGTTCTTATTGGTTTTAAGAGCATTTCTAGACTCACCATATCACAATGGAAGTGGATTTCAATTTCAGCTTTTATAGGGTCTTTTTTTCCGGTGTACCTTTTTGCTTTCGCTGAAACCGAAATAGATAGTGCAGTAGCATCCATATTAAATGCAACTACCCCTTTAATGACCTTGATCTTTGGAGTATTATTCTTTAAGATGGCTTTTACTCAGAATAAAGTACTTGGAGTAATTATAGGCTTAATAGGAACTTTAGGGTTGATATTTAGTGGTGCCCAGGTAAACCCAGATCAAAATTATCTATATTCAGGATTAGTGATAGTAGCGGCTGCTTGTTATGCGCTAAATGTAAATATTATAAAACGTTATTTACACGATATCCCAGCATTGGGTATTACGGCAGGGAATTTTTTAGTGTTATTATTGCCCTCTTTTGTGGTGCTTCTTCTAACTGAGTTTTCTTTTGAAAGTGTTTTTCAAGATGAGGTCGTTTCTACTTCTATAATATATGTATTTATATTAGGAGTAATAGGCACAGGGATAGCAATGGTGATTTTTAATAAGCTTATTCAAATTTCCGATCCTGTTTTTTCTACATCTGTAACTTATACAATTCCAGTTGTAGCTTTAGGATGGGGATTTTTAGATGGAGAAAATTTTAGTATACTTCAGCTATTTTCAATGCTTATAATTTTATTGG
>Ga0209309_10002977_pt1 | contig 14927 bp, 9 predicted proteins | sample COGITO_mtgs_1204_2_FD_184807 | JGI IMG/M metagenome (GOLD analysis project Ga0209309, IMG submission 184807) | Pelagic marine microbial communities from North Sea - COGITO_mtgs_120412 (SPAdes) (version 2) | ecosystem: Environmental > Aquatic > Marine > Epipelagic ...
AAGGAATGACCCACAAGTAGGGTAGGAGCTTTATAATTTTCTGAAAGATAATCGGCTGCCGCAACTAAATCCTGTACGTTTCCTGAAAAATTGGTGTCCTCAAAATCGCCTTCACTTTCACCAAGCCCCGTAAAATCAAAACGGAGCACACCAAATCCTGCAGCAGTAAGTGACCGACTTATATTGCGAACGGCCGATAGGTTTTTGGTACACGTAAAACAATGTGCAAAAATCGCAAAATTATGTGGGTGTTGATTTGCGGGAAGTTCTAGGCGGCCTACTAATTCTTGACCTTCTTTATTTTGAAATGTTACTTTTTCTATGTTCATGGTGTGCTGGTTTGAGTTTCTTTGTTTCGTAAGTCGGTATTGATGTATATTCCTAACTGTAACCGATCAAAACCAGCTCCTTCTAGGCTAATTCGTTGATATCCTGCTCTAAGTTTTAGCAAGTCATTTAATTTATAGGAAACACCTCCACCAAGCCAATTTTGACCAAAAAGAGGCGTTTGTAAGTTAATAAAGATTTCATCATACAGATCTACTGAAATTTGTTCAGTAACGGGATAGCTTAATTTTAGCATATAGCGCATCCAGTGTCTAGTGTCGTTTCCATCTTCAAAATCGAAAAAACGATGCTCAATTCGATAGCGGTGTTTTATACCAAGCTTTCCAAAGCTGTTGGATAATGAAATATCTTCATACAATCTATGCTCGTTAAATTCCAAGGGCTGGTTTGAAGTGTAGGAAGGGTCTGTTCTAAAATAAGCATATCCGGCACTTACGGAAAGCGCTTTCGTGAATTTATAGGTTGCACCCGCTCTAATTTTAAATTGTTCTAATTCTGATGCTACTTCATAAAATCTAAATTGGGTTTGCGCTTGAATACTTAGATTGTCTGAAACTTTGTTATTGGTGGCTAAAATATACCAACTTCCTAATTTATCTTCCGCAGTAGTTTGGGCTACTGTAGAAGTAATCGATAAAAGAATAATTGAAATTGAAATGAATCTTTTAAACATGCGAATCTTTTTTTTTAATTTTTTTAAAAATAATATTGGTAGCAAAATCCTTTTTAGAATTGCACTACCAGTATACTATTTATTACTTAAAAATTAAACTATTTTAACTACATTCCTGTATCCATACCTTCTTGGCCTTTGCCTTTCAAATATTTATCCAGAAAGTCTTTGATTTTTCCGTAGGCTTCAATTTGGTTTTCTTTTTTAACAAAACCGTGGCCTTCGTCTTCAAAAAGAACATATTCTACGGGCACGCCATTCTTTTTTACGCCAGCAACAATTTCATCGCTTTCGGCTTGCAAAACCCGCGGATCCTGAGAACCTTGTAATACCATCAGGGGTTTCGTTACCTTATCGGTATGGAATAGCGGTGAGATTTCCCGTAACCGAACCGAATCGGCTGTATTTGGGTCGCCCATTTCGGTATATAAAGCATCTTTAAACGATTCCCACCACGGCGGAATGCTCTTTAACGTACGCAACCAATTGGTCACTCCAAACAAGTTAACGCCCACGTCAAACTCTTCTGGGGCTGAGGTTAAGGCTGCCATCGTCATAAAACCACCATACGAACCTCCGAGAATTCCTATTTTATCACCATCGATTACGTCTTGTTTTGCTAACCAATCTTTACCGGCAATACAGTCTTTTAGATCTTTATCGCCGTGATTTTGATCATCCATTTTGTAGAAACTTTTTCCATATCCGCTGCTTCCACGGTTGTTAACAGCTAAAATAGCATAGCCATGATTTACCAAATATTGAATGGTCGAGTTAAACCCTTGACGAGATTGTCCGCCCGGACCGCCGTGCACCCAAACTAATGCAGGTACTTTATGGTCTGCCGTAGCCTGCTTGGGTTGGTAATAGATAGCTGGAATTTCTAATCCATCAAACGACTTAAAGCGAACTACTTCAGCGGAAACCAAGTCATCTGCATCAATTTCATCGTTTAAAACATCGGTTAATTTATTCAGTTTCTTGGTTTTTAAATTATAAGAATAGGAATTGGTAGGCGTATTTGAGCCACCAACGCTTAAAAGTGCCATGGATTCATCACGCGAAAAATTTGCACTATTAATACTTTGTCCTTCTATGTCGGGGAAATCGACTACATTACCGCTGGCTACTTCTTTAACCTCCATTTTGGTTTTAGCATCTTCATTGGTAAATAGAAGTTGATAGGCCCCGTTTCGGGTAAAATAAAAACCGGTGATATCCCAATCGCGTGCAGCTACTTTTTCTGAAGTGCCTTCGGCGATATCATATTTCATAAGCGTGCTATACTCTCCATTGGCGTCTGTTGTATAATAAAACGATGTTCCATCTGGGGAAAAGTCTTGGGGCGAATTGCCGCTCAACGTATCGTTTATTTTGGTTTTTTTGCCTGTTTCAGTATTCAAAAGAAACAAATCTGAGTCGTTGGTGTTGATGGCTTTTGATAAGGCAATGTATTTCCGGTCTTCGCTCATTCCGCCAAATTCCATGCCGTCTTCATTTTTATAGATCATTTTAGGGGTGAAACTTTCTATGTCCATTTCATAATGATCCATATACTTAGAATCACGCTCATTACTTCCGTAGAAAAAGCTTTTCCCGTCTTTTGCCCAACCACGAAATAAAGCGCGAACCTTTTTCTTAGGTGTCAAGGCTTTTATGCCGGTGCTGTCTTTCATATAAATCTTGAAAATTTCATCACCGTTTCCATCCATACGGAAAAGAATACGATCGTCTTCCGGGAAATACGAAATTCCATACACCGAAGCACTATCCGATTGTGTAACGGGCATCATGTCGCCGCCGGTTGCGAAAACCGTGTACATATTGTAAATGCCCGAGCGGTTACTGGTCATCAATACGTTGGTCTTGTCTGGCGAATACCCATTTGCAAAGGCATTCTCGTTGTCCATAAATTGTTCAATGGAATACTGTTTAACGTCTTCCACTTGTGCGGTTTCTTCTTTTTTCTCTTCCTTACAGGAATAGAATAGAAGCAACCCTAAACTGAATACTAAGAGTTTTTTCATGATATTGGTTGTTTAATTGTGTTTTCGATACATTCTAAAAATGGTTTTTGATATAAATTGATTTGTTTAAATAAATAGTGCGTTAACCATTTTTAGAACACTCAAACACCGGTTTAATTTACTTTAAATACTTCCGTTTTCTTAAATGGGGATAGTTCAATGCGTTCCATTTCAGTTTTATATTCCGGCCATTCGGTTTTAAAAAAGGCGTTGGTCGCTTTTAAAGCAACTGCTAATGCATTTTTGGCTTGTTGTGTCAAACGTTGTTCGGTGGCAGTCATCCCGTTGGGGCGGCTACCACTATAATAACGTGCCTGACCAATGCGTTGCATCACATTTGGTTTGGTACTGCGCACAATACCTTGCCTATCGTCTTCTTTGCCTAAATAAAAAGCAATGACCGAATCAATTTTCTTTACAATCACTTTGCTGGCTTTAATTTGGTCTTTGTATTTTTTACTTTCTGAAGTGTTTTCTTTTAGTTTTTTTCTGAACTCTTTTGCGGTATTTTTACTCTCAACCAATTGCTTTACAGCATCGGCTGCGGTTTGAGTCATTTTTTCCAATTCTTTTGAAGCAGTATAGCTTTCATTTATAGCTTTTTCTGAAACAGTAAGCCTTGGATCACTTTTTACAGTTATAGAATTGGTTGAAGTTTCATCTTGATACGAAAGCTCCACTTTATAGGTTCCCTGTTTTACCGAAGTTCCGCCCGGTTCATTTTTTCTATCTCTTATAGAACGCGAAGGGCGGTCAACGCCTGCTTCATTCATACGCCATCGCCACGTATAAATTCCCGTGCTGTCTGGTTTTTTCCGTTTTAAAGTTCTAATTAAACGAGAATCATCATAAATTCTTACGTACAAGCTGTCTTTGTGTTTGCCGTCCATTTCTTCTTCGGACCCGCCTGCCGGACGGGCAGGAGCGGTTTCGTCAGCATCCTCTTCATTGTCATTATCGTTGTCATTTCGGACTTGTTCCGAAATCCCTTTATCAATTCCTGAAATAGTATCAGCTTTAAAATAATACCGAAGCCGCGCTCCAGATTTTCGGTTTTCACCATTATAAATCGCATCTGCCCCAAAACGACTACCAGTGGGTTGTTGATATGCCGCCTGATACGCCGTTGGTGCTTGGAACAATTTTATATCTTGATCTAAAACCGAATTATTCTTAGCGATTTCCCGCAATGGCCGAATGTCGTCCAACACCCAAGCCGCTCTTCCGAAGGTGCCAATCACCAAATCGTTTTCCCTTGGTTGAATGACTAAATCCTTAACTGAAACCGTAGGAAAGCCGTTGGTCCATTTTAGCCAGTTTTTACCAGCATCGATTGAAACGTACAATCCATCATCAGTCCCTAAAAATAATAGGTTTTTTTCTTCGGGGTCTTCCACAATACTCAGTGTATAGCTTATCACGTCATCTTCATCGACGATACGGGTCCAGGTTTTTCCGTAGTTTGTCGTTCTATATGCATACGGTGTGTAATTAAACCGTCGGTAATCGTTAGCGACCAACAGCGCTTCGCCTTTATTTTTATTGGAAGCTTTTATTTGTACAATCCAACTGCCTTTCGGTAATTTAGGGATGTTATTGGTAACATCGATCCAGCTATTCCCACCGTTTTGGGTGTAGTGAACACGGCCATCATCGGTGCCTGCCCAGAGCATATTTTGTTCAACAGGAGAGGGTTCTATCACTAAAATGGTAGTGTAATTTTCTGCTCCGGTAGCATCTAGTGTTAGTCCGCCACTTTCACCTTGCTTTTGTTTTTCTGGATCGTTTGTGGTAAGATCTGGCGAAATAATCTTCCAAGTCAATCCTTTATCGGTGCTTTTATGCACAAACTGACTTCCGAAGTACAGGGTGTTTGAATCAAACGGATCAATATTTATGGCAGAGTTCCAATTAAAACGCAAGTGCATATCCGGATCTGGATGCGTAGGCTTTACAACATAATTATTACCAGTTTTATAATCATATCTGCTTACAGAGCCCTGTTGACTCATACTCCAGCCATATTGACTATCATCAGGGTCGGGAACCACATCAAAACCATCCCCAAAACTGATTTCCTGCCAATAACTGTTTCTAATACCTTGAGCTTTCCACACGTAGGCTGGACCGCGCCAGCTACCGTTATCTTGCATGCCGCCATATACATTATATGGAAATTCATTGTCAACAGCGATATGATAAAACTGGGCGACAGGAAGATTTCCAATAAATCGCCACGTTTCGCCGCCATCGTGTGTAATATTCAATCCACCGTCGTTTCCATCCATCATAAAACTCCCGTCTTTTGGATGAATCCACCACGCGTGGTGATCGGGGTGCACACCATTGTCAACGCCATAGGCACCCATTAACTGTTTAAAGCTTTTTCCGCCGTCTTCTGAAACATTAATATATGTAAATACCGAAAAAACCCGATTTTCATTTTCTGGGTCCACGTAGATTTCAGCATAGTAGAAAGGGCGATTTCCTATTTCGCTCATATCGTTATTAATCATCTTCCACGTAAAACCACCATCTTCACTTTTATACAGCGCATTTTTTTTAGATTCTACCAAAGCATATACTACATTAGGTTTATTGGCTGCAATGGCAATCCCAATTCTACCTAAATCGCCTTTTGGTAAGCCGTCTTTGTCGGTGCGTTCTTCCCACGTTTCGCCTCCGTTATACGTTACATACAAACCACTGCCTTCACCACCAGATTTAAAAAACCACGGGTCGCGTTTGTGTTCCCACATAGCGACCATCAATTTATTGGGGTTGGTAGGGTCCATCACCATATCGGCAACACCGGTTCTGTTGTTTACAAAAAGGATTTTATTCCAGGTTTTTCCACCATCGGTAGTTTTAAAAACACCGCGTTCAGGATGTTCGCCCCAAGGCGATCCAATTGCACCCACATAAATAGTGTTAGAATCAGTTGGGTCAATAACAATACGGTGAATATGCCGTGTTTTTTCCAAACCCATCAATTCCCAAGTTTTTCCGCCATTGAGCGATCTATATATTCCGTATCCACCATTTAAGCTATTTCTAGGGTTTCCTTCGCCGGTACCTGCCCAAATAACAGACGGATTGGATTGCTGAATGGCCACAGCCCCAATAGACGCTGTAGGCTGATCTTCAAAAATAGGTTTCCAAGAAATTCCGCCGCTGTTGCTTTTCCACAATCCACCAGAAGCCGTACCCACATACATCACATCGGGATTGTCGGTAACAACATCAATGGCTGTTACGCGACCGGACATTCCACCGGGACCAATGTTCCGGGGTTTCATATCTTTCAGAATATCCATGGATAGTTGTTGGGAAAATGTTGAGAATGATATTAGTAATAAGGTAAAGAGGAATAGTTTTTTCATCGGTTGGTTTTTTTCAGAATAACCTTTTGGAAAGGCTGGAATAAAAATTAAAAGTTAAAGTTAATAAAACGGGGAAGAACAAGCCTTAAAATGCTGTTAATACACCTGTTATTTTCTTTTCAAAATTGGTACCTTTAGGCTATGAAGAAGAAAAATAGGCCGACGGGATTTGTTTTCACCAAACATGACCCCAAGGAACAATCTCCCTTTGAACGACTTTTCGAAATTTTTCAGGAATTAATTACGCATACTTCAGGTGATTTTGATGAAGCCATCGATTGGTTACGGCAGTTAGATAAAGAATATGACCTTACAACTGCAGAATATACTATAGATGATTTTATTGAAGATCTGAAGAAGAAAGGGTATATCCGTGAAGAATATAAACCCGATGGTAAGGGTGGAGGCAAAGGCGAAGGAAAAGGAAAAAATTCTATTACCGAAAAGCTGGAACGCTCCCTTCGGAAACGTGCCTTGGAACAGATATTCGGTAAATTGAAAAAAAGTGCCGGTGGGAATCATAAAACTAAATACAGGGGACAAGGTGATGAGCAGGCTGGTGAATTTAGAAATTACCAGTTTGGCGATCCGTTAGAGCGAATTTCGATGACAGAAAGCTTTAAAAACGCTCAAATAAATCACGGGATCGATGCATTTAATCTTTCGGAAAATGATTTGGTGGTTGAAGAGTCCATGCACAAATCGCAAATGAGCACGGTATTGATGATCGATATTAGCCACAGTATGATTTTGTACGGTGAAGACAGGATTACGCCCGCCAAAAAAGTAGCCATGGCGCTTTCCGAATTAATCACCACGCGCTACCCAAAAGACACCTTAGATATTTTAGTCTTCGGAAATGATGCTTGGCCTATTAAAATTAAAGACTTGCCGTACTTAAATGTAGGGCCATTTCATACCAATACCGTTGCCGGACTACAATTGGCAATGGATATGTTGAGAAGAAAGCGAAACACTAACAAACAGATTTTTATGATCACCGATGGAAAGCCAAGCTGTATGCAGCTTCCAGACGGGACATATTATAAAAACAGCGCAGGACTGGATCCTAATATTGTAAAGAAATGTTATATGATGGCACGACAAGCGCGTAAACTGCATATTCCCATTACCACCTTTATGATTGCGCAAGATCCTTATTTAATGCAGTTTGTAGATCAATTTACGGCTGCCAACCAAGGAAAAGCATTTTATACCGGATTAAAAGGTTTAGGTGAAATGATTTTTACCGATTATGAAACCAATAGAAGAAAAAGAATAAGATAGCACTCTAGAAAAAGAAAATATGAAAATAGAAAATATAAAAACATTCGGTGACTTGAAAAAAGCCGGGTTCGAATATAAAACCATAAAAGAAGAATTACGCCGTAACTTGCTTCAAAAATTGTTGAAAAAAGAAACGGTTTTTGAAGGCATTCATGGGTATGATTATTCCGTAATTCCTGAACTGGAGCGCGCTATTCTTTCAAAACATAATATTAATTTATTAGGATTGCGAGGACAGGCTAAAACCCGTCTAGCACGACAAATGGTTTCGTTATTAGATGAATATGTGCCTGTTGTGACAGGAAGCGAGATTAATGATGATCCGTTTCACCCTATTTCTAGATTTGCAAAAGAAATAGTGGAAGAAAAAGGCGATAAAACTCCTATTGAATGGTTACACCGCGACGAGCGGTTTTCAGAAAAACTGGCAACACCTGATGTTACAGTAGCCGATATTATTGGTGACGTAGATCCCATTAAAGCAGCAAACTTAAAATTGACCTACGCCGATGATCGCGTGATTCACTTTGGGATGATACCGCGAGCTAACCGGAGTATATTTGTCATCAACGAATTGCCAGATTTACAGCCGCGTATTCAAGTGGCACTCTTTAATATATTGCAGGAAGGCGATATACAAATTCGTGGTTTTAAATTACGGATGCCGTTGGATGTTCAGTTTGTGTTTACGGCAAACCCAGAAGACTATACCAATCGAGGTAGTATTGTAACGCCATTAAAAGATAGAATCGGTTCGCAAATATTAACCCACTATCCAGACGATATTAAAACAGCCCGAACCATTACCGAGCAAGAAACGGCTGAAGCCTCTGCAACAAAAGAAAAAATATACGTGTCCGAACTGGCAAAAGACATTGTAGAGCAGATAAGTTTTGAAGCCCGAAACAGTGAGTTTATCGATGTGAAAAGTGGCGTGAGTGCGAGACTGAGTATTACTGCTTTTGAAAATTTACTAAGCACAGCTGAAAGACGTGCTTTGCAAAATGGAGAAGATAAAACATCCGTTAGATTAAGTGATTTTATGGGTATTATCCCTGCCATTACCGGAAAAGTGGAATTAGTATATGAAGGTGAACAAGAAGGTGCCAGCGAAGTAGCCGAACAATTAATAAACAGTGCGGTGAAAAGCCAGTTTGAAAATTATTTCCCTAAGATTGAAAAACTTCAGAAAGAAGGCGATGTAGATCCCTACGCCAATGTAGTAGCTTGGTTTTTTGAAGAAAGCGGTTTCGAACTGTTAGATAATCTTTCTGATGCGGAATACAAACGCCAGCTTAATAAAATTGAACCGTTAGAGCAATTGCTCAAAAAATACACTCCAGATATTTCAGCAAAGGACAAACCATTCTTTAAGGAGTTTGTGCTTTGGGCGCTTTCAGAATATAAAAAATTGAGCAAACATAATTTAGGCGATGGTCTTCAATTTAAGGATGTATATGGTGGGTATATAAGTGGGTTATAAAACTAAACTATAATTAATTATCGACTTACTCTCACTAGAATACGACTAATAAAAAAATGGCTACCTAATTTTAGGTAGCCATTTTTTAAAAATTCAGAAATATTTATTTGTTTGGTATTGTAAGTTTTTGCCCGGGATGGATAACATCTGGGTTATTAAGTTGATCTTTATTAGCTTCAAAAATTTTATTGTATTTCATAGGATCACCGTAGTATTTTTTTGAAATTTTACTGAGCGATTCACCTTTTTCTACAGTGTGATAGGCGTATGCATTTTTATCTGCTACTTGAATATCTGCTTCTAGGTCTTGTGGGTTTTCACCACCAGATTTTTTGATTTCATCCCATAAACGATCTTTGTCGTATTGGGTATTTGCGGTGCCCGAAATTTTTAATGTTCCGTTTTCTTCTTGTACATCACCTTTTTGAATTTTAAGTTTTTCACCTAAATCCAGCACGTTTTGATATTTTGCTTTAATCATTTTTTGTTTTTTTAACTTTTCTGTATTTAAATATACAAATTTTAGATAAATAGATTTGTGATTTATATGATAAAACGCTAATTAATCGAAGCTATTTTTGTGAATTAACAGAAACAAAATTGTAAGTATAATATTTAACTTAAAATTAAGGGGCTTTAATACTACATTATGATACTCGATGTTATCTTTGTTTCAAACAAAAATCAACGATATGAAATTTAAATCAATTATTATGTCACTTGCTGTAGCAACGATGTTGTTCACTGCATGTAATGACGGAAAAAAGGAAGAAGCTGAAGCCAAGGCAGAAGCTGAAAAAATGGAAATGGAAGCTCAGAAAAAATCTGAAGAAGAGGCTATGATGGCTAAAAAAGAGTTTGAGGAAAACACAATTGCCTCAAAAGCTATGAATAATGAAAATATGTCTACCTTAGTTTCTGCTCTTAAAAAAGCAGGACTTGCTCAAACTTTTATGGAAGAAGGTGAATACACAGTATTTGCTCCAACCAATGAAGCTTTTGAAGCTGTGCCAAAGAAAAGCATGGATAACTTAATGATGGATGAGAATAAAACTCAACTTCAAGGGTTATTGAAATATCATGTTGTTTCTGGTGAGTGGACAGGGGATGCTCTTATGAAAGCTATAAAAGACAATGATAACAAGTATAGTGTAACCACATTACAAGGTGAAAACATTACTCTATCTATTAAAGATGGTAAAATAATGGTTACAGATGCCAAAGGAAATACGGCGACTGTTGTAAATGGTAATATGGATGCATCTAACGGTGTTGTTCATGCTATTGATAAAGTACTTATGCCAAAAGGATAATTGCTTAACAATAGAATCAATAAGAAAGACCCCTTTTTTGGGGTCTTTTTTTTATCCTTTTTTGAAACTTCCAGAATCTACATCTTTTATAAATTGAGTTAGCCCCTCAAAAAACACCTGTTGGTCATCATACTGAGAGAGGTGACTTCCGTTAGGACACAGATGAAACCTGCCATTTGCAACATTGTTGGCCAGCCATTTCATTTCCTCAGGATTCATCGTATCATAAGTCGCTCCAATGGAAAGTGTAGGTACGGTAATTTCGTGTACGCGATCTTTTACATCCCAATCTTTCAAAGTAGCATCGCCTTTAATACCAAACTCACTAGGACCCTGCATGGTTACATACACATCAGGATTCAGGTGACTAAAACCTCTGTTTAAGGAGTTAGGCCATTCTTCCATTGGCATACGGATTACATGTTCGGGATAATAATTTTCAGTAATCAATTTCAGGTATTCTTCATTGCTGTAATCTTCGGCAGCTTCATATTGCATTATTTTAGCTAAAACGGTGGAATCTAGTTTAGGAGCTAACACGTCTTCGTTATATTTCATATAATCCGGAATAGAAGGCACCATGTTCGAAACGATTAATCCTTTTAAATTTTCTTGATATTTTAAGGCATATTCCATCGCTAAAATACCACCCCAAGATTGCCCAAATAAGTAAAAGTTGTCACTATTTAAGCCCAATGCTTTACGCACTTGTTCAACTTCTTCAACAAAGCGTTCGGTTTTCCAAAGGCTTTTATCGTTCGGTTGGTCGCTGTAGTAACTTCCTAATTGATCGTAGTAATAATATTCTATTCCTTCCTGCGGAAAGTAGCCGTCAAAGCATTCGTAAATTTCGTGTGTCATGCCAGGGCCGCCGTGTAATAAGAGTACTTTTGTGGTAGGGTTGTTACCCGTTTGCTTTGTCCAGACGTTAAAAGTTCCTTTTGGTGTTTCTATAGGAATCATTTTAATTCCGCCAGTAAACTGATCATCTTTATCTGTAAAAGAGAGGTATTCGGTTTCAGAAACAGGCGTGTTGCTTTCTTTTTCAGCTTGGGATTCAGTTTCATTTTTGCAAGCGGTAAAAGCAATAAAAAGGGAAAATAATACGATTATTTTTTTCATAGGGTTAGTTTTTAGAAAGGTACTCGTTTTTCTTTAAATCTTCAATGGAGTTTACAGGGATACTTTTTCCGTTTCGTAATACGATGTTTTTTGTGGTAATATCTAAAACATCGGTATAATAATGATCGGTGATGATAATGCCTTTTGTTTCTGAAATTTTCAATAAAAATTCTTTTAACGCTTTTGTTTGAAGCGGTTCCAGCATCGAAAAAGGTTCGTCTAGCATGAGGAACGGATGCGGCAATTGGCTAATTAAAATGGTTTCAAAAAACTTACGTTCTCCGTGAGAGAGCATGCCTACTTTTTTATGAGTAAGGGTAGCGATAAACGGATTGTAAAAAACGGTATCTTGTTCTTTTTCTCCTTGAAAATACATAGGGATAATATCGCGTACTTTTTGGTTGTTGGGTAAAAAAGGATGTTGCGGTAAATAGGCAATAAGCTGTTTTTTAATGACTTCGGAAGGGGTGATTTTCTTATTATTTATTTCAAGTTGTAAGCTATCTGCTGAAAGCGTTCCGAATAGAATTTTTAACAACGTAGATTTTCCACTTCCGTTTTTTCCGAAGATTCCAAAAATAGCTCCCGTCTCCATTGAAAAAGAAACATTTTTTAAAACTTGGGTTTTTCCGAAGCTTTTGCTTGCATCATGTAATTGTAAAACTGCCAAAGAAAAAATAAAAACTAATTAATAAAAAGGAAAATATGGGAACACCAACCAAAAGGTTAATGATAAAACTAACTTTTAATAACTTCCATTTGGTAATGCCCAAGTTATAATAGAAATAGTGTTGGTCATTTTTGAAAACTTGAAAGCCAAAAAATCCGAACAGTACACCCAAAGTACAAAAAAGCCCAAAACCCCAAAGTACACTGGTGGCAATACAGCAGATCATGCCAAATCCCGCGATAAACGGAAAAATATCTTTATAGTATTGCCAATAGGGGCGAATGTTCATTTTTATTGATGTCCAATATGGCAACCACAGCCACCTTTCATAAAACCTTCTGTTTCTTGATGCCAAGGAAAGGCTTGGTTGTATTTGTTGTTTTCCCACCAAAAAGACGCTCGCTCTTTTGGGTGATTTCCAATTTCGTTTAAATTATTAGCATCGTATAAGCGTCCGTTGGCCATAACCATTTCGATGCTTTGTGTGTTTTCTATATCGTCCAAAGGATTTTCAGTCAAGACAATCAAATCTGCCATTTTTCCTTTTTCTAACGATCCAATATCATCTCCGGCTCCTATATATTCAGCCGCATTAATTGTAGCAGCTTGTAATGCTTCTAAATTGCTCATGCCGCCCTGTTGTAGCATTTTGGTTTCCCAATGCGCTCCTAAACCTTGTAATTGACCGTGCGCTCCCATATTAACTTTTACACCGGCATCGCTTAATTTTTTTACGGTTTCTGAAACTAAAATGTGGCCGTTTTTATATTCTTTTTTAGGTACCATCGTACGGTGTCGTGAGCGGCTGTCGATAATACTACGTGGGGTAAACGCTAACAATTTCTCATTTTCCCAAACATTATCTCGCTGGTAGAAATAATATTCTCCATTCATTCCACCATAGTTTACAATTAGGGTAGGCGTGTAGCCAACCTCACTCTTTCCCCAAACTTCTAGTACATCTTTATAAACTGGAGCCACTGGAATGTTATGTTCAACACCTGTATGACCATCGATTACCATAGACATATTATGGAAAAAAGTAGAACCGCCTTCCGGAACTACATTGATACCTTCCTCGCGTGCAGCTTGTAATACCTGCTGTCGTTGTTCTCTTCTTGGCTGATTGTAACTTTTTACACTTTTAGCACCAAAGGCTTTGGTTCGTCTAATGCTACTTCTAGCATCTTCTAGATTGTCGATAACGGCTTTAAAATCACCGTCGGCCCCATATAATATAAAACCAGTAGAATACAATCGTGGACCGGTTAATTTTCCGGCTTTTAATAATTCAGAAATACTAAAAATACTTTCTGTATTAGCAGATGGATCGTGCGAAGTAGTGACTCCAAACGCCAAATTGGCCATTAATTGCCAGTTTTGTTGTGTAGTTAAACCATATCGAAAAGCGCCTACGTGCGCGTGTGCATCAACTATACCCGGCATAATGGTTTTTCTTTTTGCGTCGTACACTTTTGCATCGTTAGGCACCTTAACTTTAGCAGCTTCACCGATTGCTTCAATTTTATTTTCATTAATTACAATGGTTCCGTTTTCAATTACTTTATCACCGTCCATGGTGATAATTCGGGCATTGGTAAAAGCAATTTTTCCTGAAGGTTTATCAACTGGGGCTGTAAGTCCAATTTTAGTTCCTTCGAGGGTCATGTCAGGAATTTCTTCTGAAGAACCTGGTAAAAAAGTAAATCTATTTTTTAGTTCATTACTGAAATATTCATCCCCTAACGTCCACATTATTTTTTTACTATCTGGAGACCAATGTAAATTAATACCTGCGTCTTTTGCAATTTGTGAAACCGGAACCGATTTTGATTTGTCATCCAAATCTATGGTATGACCATTTAAAACTAACGGAGCAACATAGGCTTTATGAAGATGTGTAAAAGCAATCCATTTATTATCTGGACTAGGAACTAACCTGTTGGCGTATTTAGATTTTATATGCTCTTTTTTGTCATTTCCGTTTAAGTTGACGCTGATTAATTTTTTAGTAAGATTTCCGAAGTAAGTACCACCTGTTTGCAAGAAAATTCGATTTCCATCTTTACTGAATATTGGATATTCACCATCTTTAGTAACAAATTTTTCATTGTTACCAGAAGCATCCATTGTATAGATTCCTGGTTTTTTGGTAAAGGTAAAACCTTGATCGGTGTTTCCTTTTTCTTTTCTGAAAACAATGTGCTTTCCATCTTGTGAATAAGAAGGCGTTCGGAATATCGCTTTTTCTGAAGTAAGTTTTACGGGTGTTCCACCTGAAATAGGCATAGTAAAAATGGCACCTTTTTCAAGATCGTTCCAAGTGACGAAAACAATATGTTTTCCATCTGGGGAGAATGCTGGTTCAAACTCAAAGTCGGTGCCGTTTGTAATTTTTTGTGGGGAGCCATTGGGCAATTCTTTTTTATAAAGAGCGCCCAAAGCATTAAAGATAACAATTTTTCCATTAGGAGACGTCACTGCATGACGAATAACCTGTGGTGTAAACGTTTCTTCTTCAATTGTATTGGTGAAATGAACCCGATCTGCAATGTCTATTTTTACATCTGCTGTAAATGGAATGTCTGTTACCTGTTGTGTTTCAGTATTGATTTTATTTA
>Ga0209309_10002987_pt1 | contig 14888 bp, 17 predicted proteins | sample COGITO_mtgs_1204_2_FD_184807 | JGI IMG/M metagenome (GOLD analysis project Ga0209309, IMG submission 184807) | Pelagic marine microbial communities from North Sea - COGITO_mtgs_120412 (SPAdes) (version 2) | ecosystem: Environmental > Aquatic > Marine > Epipelagic ...
TTTTCTACAAAAACAGTATCTCCTTCCCGAATATCTAGTTTCTGAATTTGATCTGCATTATGCAAAGAAGCTCTTTTTACAATAGTTCCTGCAAGTTGTACTGGATCCAAATTTGCTACTGGAGTAATTGCTCCTGTACGTCCAACTTGATAGGTTATTTTCCGAAGAACTGTCGACTCACGTTCGGCTTTAAACTTATATGCAATTGCCCAACGTGGAGACTTTGCAGTGCTTCCTAATTCTTCCTGAAGATGTAAATTATTCACTTTTACTACCACCCCATCTGTTTCATAAGGCAGATCGTGCCTGTGCACATCCCAATAATTTATAAATTCTAAAACCTCCTCTATACTATTAACCAATTTAGCTTCTTTTGGAACTTTAAAACCCCATTCTCTTGCTTTTTCCAGTCCTTCGTATTGAGTTTTTACAGAAATATTCCGACCTATAATGCTGTACAATAAACAATCTAATGGTCTTTTTGAAACCTCTGCGCTATCCTGTAGCTTCAAACTTCCAGAAGCAGTATTTCTAGGATTGGAATAAGGTTCCTCTCCTATTTCCACACGTTCTGCATTCATCTTTGCAAAACCTTCAAATGGTAAAACTATTTCCCCTCTAATATGAAATTTTTCAGGAAAATCCCCTTTTAATTTCAGTGGAACTGTCCTGATGGTCCTTATGTTATTAGTAACATTATCCCCTTGAACACCATCCCCTCTCGTAATTGCACGAGACAACTTTCCGTTTTCATAAGTAAGACTAATCGAGGCTCCATCATATTTTAACTCGCATACATATTCTACTTTCCCATCTACCAATTTCTTAATTCTCGTTTCCCATTCTTCCAATTCTTCCTTAGAATAAGAATTAGAAAGCGATTGCATAGGGAAATCATGTGCTACCGTTTCAAAATTTTTAGTAATAGCTCCTCCAACCCGTTGAGTAGGAGAACTCGCATCGAAGAATTCAGGACTTTTATTTTCTAATTCCTGCAACTCTTTCAGCTTCATATCAAAATCAAAATCACTGATTTCCGGAGAGTCCAACACATAATAGTTATAATTATGTTGTTCCAATTCTTTTCTAAGTTGCAGGATCTTTTCTTCGGTTGTCATTAAATTGATTTTATGCTAAAAATTATTTTTTAAGGAATCTAAAAGTTGCAGTTTATTCCTTTTATACTGCATGTTATATTGTTTTCCTTTATTTGAAAACTGTAGGTTGAATTCTGAATTAAATGCTTTATCTCCTGTTGGAAACCATGTTTTAAGAGTACTATTTATGGTTATTAACAAGCCGAGATCGTTCCCTATAGCGCAAAAGTTTTTAAAATTCCCATCAAAGATATCCAGTTCGCAATTAGCATTTAAAAAATGATGCTTTTCTTGAATGTCATCTGTTGCCAATCCTATTTCACTAATCCCCAGAATACTTCCTTCAGAAAATTCTTTAAGAGACTCGCAATTGTAATTTCGGCGAGAAATAAACTCCATAATATTGGCGTCAGCATCATAAAAATAAATTGATTTTGCATCCCATCCCTTAAAATCGATAATAGTATCACTTTCAAATTTCAGGACAGAAACTCTATTTTTAAGCCACTTTAATGCTTTTTCTTCGTCTCTATCCGGAATATGAAAAGCAATATGATAAGGTGTGAAATTTTCTTTTTGTCGGAAAAATAAAACAGAATAGCCAATATGTAATTCAAAACTAGAAATTGAAGATTCATGAATTTCAAGACCTAAAATATCCCTGTAAAACTTTTGCTGTTCTACTATATTCTTACACCCTATTTCCAGTCTTTTAATTTTCATAAATCAATTTACTGTAGAATTGTCAAACTGAGCTTGTCGAAATTTCTCTCTTCGTCACCCCGATCTTGCTTCAGGTTTTCCTCCGTTCTAGTTGGCATACTTATTTCACAAATTTTAAGTCTGACTTTTATTCATCCATTTAGGAACTGGCATTGGAACAAAATCTTTCATTTTAGCTACAAGATCCTCAATATTAGTAGCCACTAAAACTAGATTCATATTAGACTCTTTAAGCAATCCTTTGGCTACCATTTTATCTAACATCTCCAAAAGATCATCATAATAATTATTACTGTTCAAAATTCCAATTGGATGTTTATGCAATCCTAGCTGTCCCCAGGTTAAAATTTCAAATAGTTCTTCTAAAGTCCCAAAACCTCCCGGAAGCGCTATAAACCCATCGCTTAGATCGTGCATTTTAAGCTTGCGCTCATGCATGTTTTCTGTCGTAATGAGGTTGGTTAATCCTACATGTACTACTTCTTTTGTTTTTAAGAAATCTGGAATTACGCCTGTAGCCTTGCCTTTGTTATCTAACACCCCTCTAGCTACTTGCCCCATTAAGCCCAACTTACTTCCTCCATATATAAGATGGATGTTATTTTTTGCTAAATAACATCCTACCTTATAAGCTTCTTCAAAAATTTTGTTGTCATTACCATCGCTACTTGCACAAAATACTGCTATGCTTTTCAGGTTGTTTTTGTGATTATTGAGATTCTTCAATTAGAAAGTAATTTTATAAGTTAGAGTTATTGCTTTATACCTTTTATCATCCTAAAATTACCGAAAATATCTTTTTTTAGTGTAGTTCTAAAGCCTAAATCTCGCATCAGCTTTTCAGTTTCTTCAGCTAGATATTGATTGATTTCAAAATACAAAAAACCTCCTGTTTTTAAACTCTGTTGTGCTAATTTCGTTATTTTATCATAAAAAACAAGAGGATTTTCATCTCGAACATACAAGGCTTCTGAAGGTTCATTTTCCAAGACATTGCGGTTCATCTCTTTTTTTTCTAAATCCCGAACATAAGGTGGATTAGACACTATCACATCATAATTATCTAGTGGTACTTTTAAATTTAAAATATCTTCATTCTTAAATTTTACTGAAACCTTATTTATTTCAGCATTTATCATAGCTACTTTTAACGCTTCTGCAGATATATCTAATCCTGTAACTCTCGATTTAAGAAAGTTTTTTGCCAGACTAATAGCAATACAACCACTTCCCGTTCCTATGTCTAATATATTTGAGGTCTGTAATTTATTTTCAGAAAAATCTTTAATTATCCAGGAGACTAATTCTTCCGTTTCCGGCCTAGGAATTAGAACATTTTTATTTACTTGAAAATGCAACCCAAAGAAAGTTGTCTCCCCTATAATATACTGGATTGGGTCATGATTTCTCAATCTCTCCAAGACTTTCTGAAATAATTTATGATCTTCAGAAGCTAATTTTATTTCCGGATTTAATGCTAAATCTAACCGACTTAACTTTAAATAATGTGCCATAATAATATTGAAAAATGAATGAATTTCCTCTAAAGGATATTCATCTTTCAAATCATTAATAAATTGTTTTTTGTATTCTAAAAGTATCAATACTTGTAATTAACTTGAAGTTTGAATTTAGAAATTAGTCTAGATCTTTGATCATCCATACTGTGCAATTGTAGTGCCCAGTATCCCCCATTGGTTTTTCAAGTGGGTTAAATCCGGTTCTAGAATATAAACTACGAGCACTATCCATATAAGGCATTGTCTCTAAATAACATTGCTTGTAACCTGCAGTTTTTGCATAATGCAAACAAGTATTCATCATAGCCGCCCCAATACCTCTTCCTCTGGCTACTGGCATAAAATACATTTTTTGAAGCTCACAAACAGTATCTGGCGCTTTTGGCAAAGGCCCTATTCCCGCTCCGCCAATAATTTTATCACCTTCTTCCACAACAAAATATTGCATTTTATCATGGTCGTAATTGGCAAACATATCATCTAACGATTTGTCTTCATAAGCAGTTCCAACTTTAGGAACTCCCATCTCCACTAAAACTTTTCTAATCACCTTTGCAACACTCTGGTTGTCTTTGGGTTGAATCTCTCGAATTTTAAAACTGCACATTCTTGCTAATTAATCTTATTTTTGTGACGTGAAGATACACGAAAATTATATAAATAGATGCATTCAATTAGCCGAAAATGGATTAGGAAATACCTATCCAAACCCTTTGGTTGGAAGTGTAATAGTTCACGAAAATAAGATTATTGGAGAGGGATGGCATCGTAAAGCTGGAGAGCCTCATGCCGAAGTAAATGCAATAAACTCTGTAGCAGATAAATCCCTTTTAAAAAAAGCAACCATATATGTAAGTTTGGAACCATGTAGCCATTATGGAAAAACTCCCCCATGTAGTGATCTTATAGTTGCAAGCGGAATTAAAAAAGTAGTTATTGGAAGTATAGATCCTTTCCCAGAAGTGTCTGGCAAAGGAATTAAAAAATTAATGGATTCCGGTTGCCAAGTAATTATTGGCATTTTAGATAAGAAATGTGATTATTTAAATCGGCGATTTTTCACTTTCCACAAGAAGAAAAGACCTTTTATTATATTGAAATGGGCAGAAACTATCGATGGTTTTATTGCTCCTATTTCTTCTGAAGAAAAGACTTCCAGAGAACCTGTTTGGATCACAAATAAGTATTCTCAACAACTGGTTCATAAATGGCGAAGTGAAGAAACTGCTATTTTAGTTGGCACCAACACCGCCATTGCAGATAATCCGAAGCTTAATGTTAGAGTTTGGCAAGGCAATAATCCAGTTAGAATACTAATAGATCAACACTTAAGAGTGCCACAAGATTCTGCATTATTTGATAAGAGTGTTAAAACCATCATTTTCTGTGGTGAAAAAGCCAAACAATTAAACGAAAGAAAAGCCTCAGAAAATCTAATTTTTGAAACAATAGATTTTGAGAAAGAAATAACTTATCAAATCTGTGAAATACTATATAAACATAAGCTTCAATCTATAATTATCGAAGGGGGAACTAATACAATTCAATCCTTTATCGATTCAGAATTATGGGATGAAGCGCGAGTTTTTACAGGAGAAGTCCAATTTGGAAAAGGGATAAAAGCTCCTATTTTAAATTCAGATTTAAAACTGAAGCAACAATTCACGGGAGACATTTTAAGAATTTATTCTAATGATTAAAACTATAATATTCGACTTTGGAGATGTGTTTATCAACTTAAATAAACAAGCAACTTCAAGTGAACTGAAGAAATTAAATATAAAAGAGTTTCCGGAAAATATTCTAAAAGTGAACAAAGAATATGAAATGGGTTTGATTTCTACCGAGGCATTTATCCAATCTTATATAGATAATTTTTCAAATTTAACTAAAAAAGAAATGCTTGTTGCTTGGAATGCCATTTTGTTAGATTTTCCAAAATACCGACTTCGATTTATTCAGAAACTTTCAGAAGAGAAAAAATACCAACTTATACTTTTAAGCAATACAAACGAAATTCATATAGACTGGATAAAACAAAAAGTGCCTTTCTTTGAAGAATTTAAAGCCTGCTTTAATGCTTTTTATCTATCTCACGAAATAAATTTCAGAAAACCAAATACAGATATTTTTGAATTTGTTCTTAAAGAACATCAATTAAAACCCAACGAATGCTTGTTTATAGATGACACTTTAGAAAATACTGAAGCTGCAAAAAAGCTAGGCTTACATGTTTGGAATTTAGAACCTACCAGAGAAGATGTAATAGATTTATTCACCACCAATAAATCTATATTTTGATATATCTCTTATTAAGCATACTCTCTTCCAGTATCATTTTTGTAGTTTTTAAACTATTTAAACGTTTTGAAGTAAATACATTACAAGCAATTATAGTAAACTATTTTATTGCATGTTTAGTAGGCTATTTTGGATTTGTTGAAGAAGTAACTATTAGTGAAATTCCTGCAAAACCTTGGTTTTTAGGAACATTAGTTCTCGGGCTACTTTTTATAATTGTTTTTAACCTTGCAGCAATCACTACACAAAGAAGCGGACTTTCTGTAGTTTCTGTAGCCACAAAAATGTCTGTTGCCATTCCGGTATTGTTTGGAATACTTTATTTTGAAGAAAGCACGGGGATCTTAAAAATTTTCGGGATTATTTTAGCATTAGTAGCAGTTTATTTAAGCTCCATAAAAGCCAAAACTGGCATTGCAATTAAAAAGAAAAACCTAATCTATCCTATTCTGGTATTTTTAGGAAGCGGGATTATAGATACCCTCATTAAGTTTATAGAATCGGGATATGTAAACAAAACGGATGTTGCTCTTTTTTCATCTACCATATTTTCTGTCGCGGGAAGTATTGGAATTCTTGTCTTAATATTTCAAGGCTTAACGGGGCAATTAAAAATCACTGGAAGAAATATCATTGGAGGGATTGCACTTGGGATCCCTAACTTTTTTTCAATCTATTTTTTAGTAATGGCTCTTAGAAATAACGGCTTTGAGAGCTCCACCATATTTACAATTAATAATGTAGCTATTGTTTTAGTTTCTACTTTATTAGGAATTGTTTTATTTAAGGAGAAGTTAATAACCAAGAATTGGATAGGAATTCTTTTAGCTATTATAAGTATCCTATTGGTAGCAAATAGCGGATTTTAAATCAAAAACCTCGATACAAGTTCACAAAGTTCTTGATTCGGAAAATATAAAAATTTCGAGGTAAGCCTCGGCTAATTAAAACCTCAATGAGGGATTAAGGTGAAAGACACTTACAAAAGCATAACCGAAGCTTCGGAAGAAGTTATTTTTAAAGATCGGAATTCTAAATTCTACGGATATGCCTTTCCTATAAAACATGAAGAGGAAGTGAAAGAGATTATTGAAGATCTCAAAAAGCAACATCATCAAGCTAGACATTGGTGTTATGCGTGGCAATTAGGCAAAGAAGAAAAAGATCAGCAATTTCGAGCTAATGACGATGGAGAGCCTTCTAATTCTGCAGGAATGCCTATTTATGGGCAAATACAATCTTTTGATGTCACCAACATCCTAATTGTGGTAGTAAGATATTTTGGTGGTGTAAAGCTGGGGGTTGGCGGATTGATAAATGCTTACAGAACCGCAGCACAAATGGCTTTGGAAGCAAGCAATATCTTAAAGAGAACGATTGATGATAGATACTTGCTTCAATTTGATTACCCAGAAATGAATGTAGTGATGCGTATTATAAAAGAACACAATTTAAATGTGATCGATCAGCAATTAGCATTGGATTGCAAAATATTTATTTCGGTTAGAAAAAAAGAATCTGAAGCTGTTTTTGATAAATTTTTAAACGTTTACAAAGTAGAAATTAAAAAACTTGAAAATTAAGCATTCAGTTTATCTAAAATATACTCTGGGCATCTTCTTGGTTTTCTAGAATTTGTATCCATAAAAACCAAAATTGTACTCGCAGTTGTTAACAGTTCATCTTTCTGATTAAATATTTCATATTCAAATTCAATTTTAACACTTGGGATTTTCTTCAACTTTGTAACTATTTTAAGCTCATCATCGAATAATGCAGATTTAATAAATTTAAATTTCAGCTCATATACTGGTAACATCACCCCTTCCCTTTCCATAGATTTATAAGAAACTCCTAGAGCATCAAGCCAGTCTAATCGGGCAATTTCAAGGTATTCAGCGTAGTTGCCATGATGCACCACTCCCATTTGATCTGTTTCGGCATATCTCACTTTAACATAGGTATTATGACTTTTCATAGAATTTTATCGGGATAAGTTAAGTAGGTTTTGTACATTCATAGTCCGAATCAAGTATGCATAAAATTTTCTTAAAATTCAAGAGTGAAAGTGTTTTTTTATTAGATATTTTGTTCACATATTTGTTCTACGAGAAATTTAAGCGATTTTATTGCTTTCTATTTTTTTAACAATCTACTAACCAATATTTAACCACGTAATAAGCATGTCAAAAACTGCGCAATCAGTTTGGAATAGCTGTCTAGCTTTTATCAAAGATAACATTACTCCCCAAGCTTATAAAACTTGGTTCGAACCCATACAAGCAGTAAAACTCACAGATTGTGCGTTGAGCATTCAAGTCCCCTCAAAATTCTTTTATGAATGGCTAGAGGAACACTATGTAAAATTACTAAAGGTTTCTTTAACTAAAGAGTTAGGCGAAAAAGCAAAACTCGTTTATGTTATTAAAATGGAAAACACCTACGGGAACAAACTTCCATTTACAGAAAAAATACCTAGCACACAACGAAGCCATATGGTTTCACAAGAGGTAGATGTGCCAATAAAAAATAAAAATCCAGAGCTAAGAAATCCTTTTATTATTCCAGGGATTAGAAATGTTAAAATAGAATCTCAGTTAAATCCAAATTATAGTTTTGAGAATTTCTTAGAAGGAGATTCCAATAGATTAGCCCGTTCGGCCGGTTTAGCAGTTTCGAACAAGCCAGGAGGAACTTCTTTTAATCCTTTATTGGTCTTTGGAGGAGTAGGATTGGGAAAAACACATTTATCGCACGCTATTGGGGTAGATATTAAAGATAAATATCCTGAAAAAACGGTTTTATACATCTCTGCTGAAAAATTTACACAACAATATATAGAATCTGTTAAGAAGAATAATAGAAATGATTTTATTCATTTTTACCAGATTATAGATGTTTTAATTGTGGATGATATTCAGTTATTATCTGGAAAAGCGGGAACTCAAGATGTGTTTTTCCATATTTTTAACCACTTACATCAAAACGGTAAACAGGTTATTTTAACCAGTGATAAGGCTCCTGTAGATATGCAAGATATTGAGCAACGCTTATTATCTCGATTTAAATGGGGACTTTCTGCAGAATTACAACATCCAGATTTTGAAACTCGTGTTTCCATTATTAAAAATAAGCTATATCGAGATGGTGTGGAAATGCCAGAAGATATCATCGAATTCTTAGCAAATAATATCAAGACTAATATTCGGGAGTTAGAAGGAGCAATAATTTCTCTTATTGCGCATTCTTCTTTCAATAAAAAAGATATTACATTAGAGTTAGCTACCAAAATTGTAGACAACTACGTAAAGAATACCAAACGAGAAGTTTCTATAGACTACATTCAGAAAATAGTAAGTGATTATTTCCAAATGGATGTGGAAACTCTTCAGTCTAAAACACGAAAAAGACATATTGTACAAGCAAGACAACTAGCTATGTTCTTTGCTAAGAAACTTACAAAAGCTTCCTTAGCTAGTATTGGTAGCCAGATTGGAAAAAGAGATCATGCAACCGTTTTGCATGCTTGTAAAACTGTAGATAATTTAGCTGCTACAGACAAGCAATTCAAAAAGTTTGTGGAAGACTTAAACAAAAAACTTACCTTATAATTTATCTTTTATGAAAACCAACGTTTTAATGGTGTGTCTCGGAAATATCTGTAGATCTCCACTAGCCGAAGGGATTCTGAAATCTAAAACTAATCCTGAAAAAGTTTTTGTAGATTCTGCCGGTACTGGCGATTATCATGTAAATGATGCTCCAGATCCTCGGTCTATTTCTATTGCCAAAGAAAACGGCTTGGACATCACAAATCAAAGAGGAAGACAATTTAGCGTAAAAGATTTTGATAATTTTGATCTCATTTATGTTATGGATACCTTTAATTATGACGATGTTATTGGATTGGCAAGAAATGAGGAAGACAAAAAAAAAGTGAAATTAATTTTAGACGAAATATTCCCTGGAGAAAATGTAGATATTCCAGATCCTTACCAAGGCGTTGCTCAGGGTTTCAAAAATGTTTATAATATGTTAGATGAAGCTTGTGAGGTGATAGCTGAAAAATTAAAAACAAATGAAGCCTCATAAATAATACTCACCTTAAATTATGGCAAGCTCTACATTTCAGTTTTCTGGAAAATTATACCTTATCCCAACAACGCTTGGAGAATCCAAAATTTCTGAAGTGCTTCCAGAATCCATAAAATCCATTATAAAGAAAATAGACAACTATATTGTAGAAAATGAAAAAACTGCAAGAAGATCTATTAAACATGTACTTCCAGAGAAAGAACAGCCTTCATTAAAATTTAATACTTTAAATAAGTTTACAGATCCTTTAGAATTGCACAGCTTTTTAGAGCCTTGTAAAATAGGTTTAGATGTAGGGTTATTAAGTGAAGCTGGCTGCCCCGGTGTTGCAGATCCTGGTGCAGAAATAGTAAGATTAGCTCATGAAATGGGAATTCAAGTTGTTCCTTTAGTAGGCCCTTCTTCAATATTACTGGCCATGATGGGGAGCGGAATGAATGGCCAAAGTTTTACATTTAATGGTTATTTACCTATAGATAAAAAAGACAAAAAACAAGAGTTAAAAATGTTAGAGCGCATTTCTTCAGAAAGAAATCAGGCACAACTTTTTATTGAAACTCCTTATAGAAATAATCAACTTATAGAAGATCTTATCCAAATTCTAAATCCTTCTACCAGACTTTGTATTGCTTGTGATCTAACCTTAGCTTCAGAATTTATTGTCACAAAGTCGATCTCAGATTGGAGTAAAACAAAAGTAGACCTTCATAAAAGGCCTACTATGTTTATAATTCAAAAAGATATTTAAGAAATTTCTATTTTAGCTTTAGCCTTTCTTTCCGGCTGAACAAAAGAAGTGTCGTAACCTCCAAATTTCTTCATATAATAACCAATTGTGGTTCCAAAAGCATCACTAAACGCAGTTGCTCCCCAACTCCTAAGGTATTTTTTTACACTTCCGGGACCTGCTAAATGTGCTGCAGCCAATATTCCTGATTCTGTAATTACAATTCCATTAATATTTTTACCTACAAACCTTTTAATGTCTCTTTTTAAGATCCATTTATTTCTTGAAGCATTTGCATAAAAGGCAGCTTCTTGTAGTTCTGGGGAATCAAGAAAAAATTGAGTGTCATAAACCCCAATTAATTTCAAGGTTCCTTTACCAAACTGATATTTCCCCATATAACCATATTGGTTTATGGTTTTGTAATTTCCTCTAGATTCTTTAAAACCTAAAGCCTCCCTAAATCCAATGTAAGACTTTCCCAGAACAGGTGTTACCTTAACAACCTTTACAGATTCTTCTGGCATTTCGTCTGTATTGGGTACAGTGTATTCTAATGTTTCGTTGGGAGTGGTGGCATATATATCCAAATTTGCAGCTTCCTTTGTAGAAAAACTAAAAAATATAGCACCAGATAATATTGGTAGAACTGAAAATTTTGCAACTTTCTTTCTCATAATTTTTTGATTCTGAGAAGCAATTGGTATTAAAAATTATATTTATCACCCTTCTCAATTTCGCCGTGCAAAGATACATTAAATTTTAATAATTTGATTTACAGCATGTTAAATAAAACATAACTTAACCCAAGGCTTCTTAAATATTTTAACTAACTGATAGTTAGCAAGTTAAATAAGTTGTGCTAAATGTTGCTTTATTATATTTTTAAAAATTATTAAAAAAATTTATTTATTGAAAAAATTTGAAATCAAACCCAAACCCTTCCAAGGACACTTTTAAAACTAAAACAATTTTATTGAATTGCTATTTATACTATCTCTGAGACGAATTACACTCATTTTAAATTTTATCCCTCTATTGTCTTACGGACAGTACAGAAATAAATTTAACAATGATTTATTTTTCTTTATAAGCTCAGGTGCCGATGTTAGAAATGCAATTTATAAAGGAACTGTTAATGATAGAGGTTTCGACGGGGTATTTCGTTTTGGGGTTCGCAAAGAAAATTTTCAAGCAGATTCTTTCTATGAAATCTTCAATATAATAAACTACAAATCGTTTGGGATTAACTTAAATTACGTTTTACAGCCAGAAAAAAAATAAATTACATTGCAGGTATAGAGTTAGGGTTTATCCAAAGACCAAAAAAGCTATATCCTTCTACAGCACTAATTGGAGAAACCAATTTTAATTTTGGAAGCTTCTTTATCTATTTAAAAGGGGAAGTTAAAGTACGTGCAGATATAAATAATAAAATTAAAAGCTCTCTATACGGAGGTTTAGGGTATAAGTTCCATTAAAGACATTTAATTAGATCTTCAGAAAAACTACCTTTTCACCCCTTGCGCATTAATCCATCGCACGTAAGCTTGTTTATTTCTATTATGTTGAGATAAATTTTCTGCAAATTTATGATAGCCAAAATTCTCCACATCTGCTACGAAATAAAAATAATCGTGCTTTCCATAATTTAACACAGCATCTATAGAAGAAATGTCTGGCATTGCAATTGGCCCGGGCGGTAGCGTAATATTCATATAAGTGTTATAAGGAGACTCCAATTTTAAATCCTTATAAAGCACTCTTTTTATAACAGTATCGAAATTACCAGATTTTTCTTTTATTGCAAAGATTACCGTTGGATCTGCCTCTAATTTCCAACCATTTTTATATCTATTCATATAAACTCCGGCAACTTTTGGGCGTTCATCTACTTTTGCAGTTTCCTTCTGGACTATGGAAGCAACAACAGCTACCTGGTTAGGTGTCAATCCTATTTCTTCAGCTTTATTAAGTCTTGATTGATTCCAAAATCTTTGATATTCAGATAACATTCTTTCTCTAAAACCCTCTGCAGAAGTATTCCAAAAAAACTCATATTTATTAGGAATATACATGCTAAGTCCTTCAGCTTCATTAAAGTTATTTGCAGTTAAAAACTCTTTCTCCTTCATTATATTCAACAAGGAAATACTATCGGCTTCAATTTGAGTAGCCACACGACCTGCAAGATCTTCTAATCTTTCCTGATTATTGAAAACAACGGAAACGGGAGTGTTCTGGCTTCTCAGTACATTTACCAGATCATTATTATTCATATCTTTTTTCAAAATATATTTACCCGCTTTTACACTAGCTGCATATCCTTTTTTTTGAGCCACTGCATCAAAAGAAGAAAGATCGTCTACAAGTGGCCGTAAACTGTCTATTACAGTTTGATAGGAAGCCCCGGTTGGAATATAAACCGTTGTGGTCTTGGATTCGAATTTTGTATTTGGTGAGAAAATGGAATTATAAATGGAATAACTAAAGATCCCTAATGCTACGAGCCCAACAAGAGCAATAATCCACAGAATTTTTTTAATATACATTATTTATTAATTGGTAAAGAATTTCGTCTTTAAATTTTCCGTCTACTAAAACCCAGTCTTTTTTAGTTCCTACGGATTGAAAATTACATTTTTCAAATAATTTGATACTGGTCAGGTTATCTGCAGTTACATTTGCATATAATTGATGCAAACCTAGATGCGCAAAACAATACTTACTAATTAAGGATAAAACTTCCACGCCATAGCCTTTGCCCCTATTATCATCTTTTACAATTAGAATTCCTAAGGCAGCTCTCCTATCTTTCGGCTCAAGATCAAAAACATCTATTAAACCAATACATTCAGAGTCCTCATGCTTGCAGATCATCAACCTTAGTTGCTTAACTTCAAAGATGTCCCGATGCGAGTTTTGAAGATATTTTTTAATCAAAAAGCGAGAATAAGGAACTCTGGTAGCACTTATTTCCCAAAATTCTTCTGTGTTTTCCACCTCAAGAATAAAATCTAAATCCTCGGGCTCCAATGCCCTTAAATAAACTTTATCTCCTTTTAGTGTTAACATTCTAATTCCCCTTTAAAAACTTTTGCTGTTGGACCCGTAAGCCATATATTTTGGTAATCTCCATTTATATTTTCAAAAGAAACTCGCAATTTTCCTCCTGGAGTTTCTAAATGAATAGTGTTTGCAGTAGTTTTTCCTATTGCATTAACTGCAATAGCTACAGCAGTAACTCCAGTTCCACAAGAGTAAGTTTCACCTTCTACTCCCCTTTCATAAGTACGAACCAAAAAAGTATCTACTTCTGTTTGCTGTACAAAATTCACATTTGTCCCTCCACATGAATTATATTTTTCTGAATATCTTATTTCTGAACCTAATTTCTTCACATTTATATCTCCTACCTGATCAGAAAATAGAATGTGATGGGGAGAACCTGTATCTAAAAACAATTCATCTTCATTAATACCATTTACTGAGACATTCTGCATCTTCAAGCTAACTATATCTCCTTTAATTACTGCCTCATGCATTCCATCTATGGCACTAAAAACTGCTTTTTCATCAATAATTCTAAGCAATTTCGCAAAAGCCACTAAACATCTTCCACCATTCCCACACATACTGCTCTGATTTCCATCAGAATTATAATACACCATTTTAAAGTCTTCTAAAGGCTCTTTAGAATTCTCTAAAAGAATAAGTCCGTCTGCTCCAATGCCAAATCTTCTATGACATAGATCATGCACAAGATTGGTATTGTTTTTGGAGAATACATCATTGCGATTATCCACCATTATAAAATCGTTTCCTGTGCCGTGGAATTTATAAAAAGGAATGTTCATCGATCAGGGAATTTGGATAAGCAAATATACAACATTCATACAAAAACTTTCGTTGTATTTATGGGCTTTTGAAGCTCTTTAATCAATGAAGTTATTTTAATTATAGAATTAAAAAATATTTATAAAAATGAAACAATTTATCAAACTACTTAGTGTTTCTGTATTAGGAGGAGTTCTAACCTTAGGCTCTTATAAATTAATAATAGAGGATAATCTGGATTTAACTTCAGAAAACACTTTAAAACAGCAAACTTCATCTTTTATTCCGGTATCAAATTCTAATAATATCTACGGAACCAATGCCGATTTCACTGAAGCTGCCGAAAAAACAGTACACTCCGTTGTTCACGTTAAAAACGTAGCTGTTTTCGCTAAACCAAATAGTATTTGGGAATATTATTCTCGAGGAGGAAATACCGGTAAAGCCTTACAAGGAACAGGGTCTGGAGTTATCATTTCGCCAGATGGTTATATAATTACCAATAATCATGTAATTAATGGTGCCGGAGAAATTGAAGTTACGCTAAACAATAATAAAACTTATGTTGCTGAAGTAATTGGAACAGAT
>Ga0209309_10002988_pt1 | contig 14887 bp, 13 predicted proteins | sample COGITO_mtgs_1204_2_FD_184807 | JGI IMG/M metagenome (GOLD analysis project Ga0209309, IMG submission 184807) | Pelagic marine microbial communities from North Sea - COGITO_mtgs_120412 (SPAdes) (version 2) | ecosystem: Environmental > Aquatic > Marine > Epipelagic ...
GTTAAAGCCTTAAGTATCAATTACTTAAGGCTTTTTTTATTTTAAATAGGGTCGGTTTTAGGGTCGGTAATTATTTCGATATTACTTTCTTAACCTTCATTACCGTAGCTGTAGAACAATCTACAATTGTGGCTATTTCTCTTACCGTTAAGCCTTTCTCTAGCTTCTTAACAATGATTTGATGTCTTTCCAATAGTTTTTCATCCGATTGCGTACTACCAATCTTACGCCCTTTGTATTTACCGTTAGCCTTTGCAATTTTAATACCCTCTGTAGTTCTTTCTTTGATTCTGTTTCTTTCCATCTCTGCTATGCTACCCATTACCGATATAACAATCTTAGCCATTGGATTTTCTTTGCCGTTAACAATTGTTTCGAATCCTTCTTTGATGGATTTAACGTTAACACCGTTCTTTGTAAATCTTTCGATTGTATCCAGTATGTCAATTAAATTCCTACCTAATCTATCAATAGAATCCACTACAATTGTTTGATTTCCTTTTGTTGAGGTAACGACATCGTAAAGTTTTAATGCTTCTTCTCTTTGTAAAAACGGTGTATTTCCTTGTACCTTATCCAAATAAACGTTTTCTGGATTGTATCCTTCTAACTGTTTAAAGTTTTCTATTTGTCTGTTTGCGTTTTGACCAGCTGTTGAAATTCGAGAGTAGAAATACATAGTTATTTGTTTTATAAATCAAATGTAATGTATTAAAAATAGACTCACAAATAAAATGATACAAAACCAGGGGTTTTACTGGTGTTTCGGTGTGTCATAATGTTTTAGAAAAGAAGTATAATCTAAAAGTGATACATATTTATTACTAAACAATTATTATGAGTATAGATGATATTAGAAACAAGCTGAGGTTAAACCAAGAAAAATTACGAATCGCCAATAGTGAAGGAAATTACGAGCAGAAACAAAAAATTCAGAACCAAATAACAGTACTGAATTTTAAGATGGAAATAGAAACTATAAAACACAAAATACAACAACTACAATCCATGTAGGCTAGTTATCCAAATCTAATAACCTTTCTTTTTCCCTATCGTTATTAAACAGAATGTCCCAGTCTTCACTTACCAAGCCATCTTTACACGCATAGAAGATTCCAGCTTTGTATTTATCGTAAACCTTAAAATCGGTTCTGTCATACATAAAGAATTCATTGATAGATTCCACCACCTGTTCTTCTAGTTTTTTATTAGATACGTACAATACCAAATGATTATGGTAACTATTTCTGTTATTGAACTGTTCTGTGGTAAAGAAGATTCTTATTTCTGTCCTATCACCGTATTGCTTTACTAGGTCTTCATACATTGCGTTCATCATTCTATAACAAGATTTCTTTTGTCGTTCTGCTTTGTATGCTACCGTAATAAAGAATGACCAATCCATGTACCACAATGTTTGTTGAAGTGAATCTTTGTCCATTAAACAATCTATTAAATTTTTCATGCTGTGGTTCTCCAATCTCAACACTTGGTTTTCATCAAACATTATTTCACTATCAAAGTACTTGGCATGTTCAATTGGAAATAATCGTTTACCGTACTTTATTTTAGATTCAGACCATAACTCTTCATTTCTTTTGTAGAATCTGTATATGGTACTTTTACTAGCTTTAGTTCTTTTTATAAATTCTTTTAAGTTCTCACGTTTCATTTGTATTTATCATTAGTAATCTTGTTAGTTAAGCCACAAGTATCCCATACAAGAAGGATTTAACAAGTGTCTATACTATTAAATACTATGAAATCTCAGAAAGTGTAGCTTTTTGATACATTTAACCAATATTTTTTCTTTTTGGTACTAAAAAATAACAGATTCAAAATGACACTCTTTGGGTGTAACCATCCAAATTGGTATAGTTCTGCTTATCCGTTAATGTTATTCTTATAAAATAACTATCAACTGATATGGAAGAAAGGATACAAATCGCCCCAATTTGTAACTAAATCAGCGAAAAATTAGAAAACAGGGAGGTAGGGTGCGTTTAACACCTTCACTACAAGTACTTGCTAATCAAAATTATTGAGTACTATTAAATAAGACCTAGAACTCTATTTTGTCTATCTCTTTCATTATCCTATCGGTTTCAAAAAGAGCCACAATTATCTTTTGGTAGTGTAATATATCTTCAAAGTTTAATTCACGGTCTTTACGGTCTTTTAGCCATTTTTGTGCTGGTTGATAGCCTCCAATATAAAAGTTCCAAGCTACTTCTGGGACATTTGCAAAGTATTGTGTTTTGTTTATATATACGTTACCATCTTTGTACATTGGCTTTTCAACTAAATTATTCCCATCTTCTGGATATTGGGTAATGTACTTATCAACTAAATCACTTTCAAATAAATGTAGACTCCGTAATTCGCCACCTAATTTAACTAATTTCCAAAAACTAACTTTATCTGTTGGATACGGAATTCGAGGGAATTCAATCATTAAAAATTCTTTATATTTTTCTCGGTAAGATGGAGAATGTAAAATAGAATAGATATAATCTAATATGTCAATAGGTGCTATATTGTTGTTCTGTTTTGATTTTTCATTTTCATATTCTAATGATAAGTAGGAGGCAATTTTAGAGACTATATCAATATTAAGGTTTGGTAATCTAGTTTCATTTTCATTTAAGGATAACTGGTTATTTGTGCTCTCATATATATATAAAGGGATTGCATATGTTTGAAAGCTATATAAGTTTTTATCAATAGTCGTTTTAGATACGAGAATGCTTTTGAATTCTCTTGTATCCACAGACGAACGCATGAGAGTTAAAAATATATTGTCTTTTTTGGTATTCTTAAAAACTTTATAGTCTGCTCTTCTTAAAGATTTTTCAAAATAGGCAACATACTTGAAGTCAAAAACTTTATATTGATAAGATTGAATTCTCATGTCGAGTTCGGAGAAATCATCACTCATTAAATTGTCCTTTATTTTAAAAGACTTTTTGTTTTCTATATTTAATTCTTTGAAGGATTCATCTTCCTTATTAGATAGTGTTTTAAATCTTTCTAATAACTCTTTTTTTGAATTTGATACAAATAACTTGTCTAATCCTGTTTCAACACCAGGTCCTAATACTTGAAATAATTCATCAACTTTAAAACCATTAGAGTATTCTTCTAAGCCTTCAAAATTTTTATAGACAAAGTAGTAGTCTGGTTCCCTGTTCTTTAAATTGTTCCAATCAATAGTCTTTATTGAGTTTTTGTTTAAGAAATCATACTTTCCGTTCCTTTTCCCGAATAAATCGAAATGATATAACTGCCCCAATTCTCTTTTGGGTTTTTTATTTGTCTTAACAAAAATATTAATAGAGACACCTTGCATTATATCAAATACATTTTGGTCTAGACTTCCATCTGGACAAGTTTCTTTTTTTTTCGAATTACCATGTAAATCGATAATGTATATGTTGTCAAAGCTTTCAAGCAAATTCTGCCGCATCCTTCTAAATACAGTTCCATCTACAAAACTATTGTTTGAAATAAATGCCAATATACCAGAGCCATTTTTGTCAATGAAATGTTGTCCATATCTTATAAATTTCACATAATCATCTGATAAAGAATTGTAACTTTTTTCATTTAATTCCTTCTTGTAATCCGATATAAGGTTTTCAATCCAAGGGTTTTTATTATTACTGCTTATAGCGTAAGGAGGATTTCCAATAACACACATTACAGGTGTATCTTTTTTTATTGCATTAGCTTGATTAGCTTCATCACTCAACCAACTACTAAATAATGTTCCTGTGTCTGGGTGTGCTTCTTCTAGGCTGTTAGTTAAGAAAATTCTAAACCTTTGGTCATCATCGGAATTGTAACCTGTTTCTGTCAGCAGCATGTCCATTTTAAGGTGTGCCATTGCGTAGCTGGCCATCAATATTTCAAATCCATTTAGTCTAGGTATTAAGTCATTTTTAACATACTTACTCCAAATTCCTTGTTGACCTTCAAACTTCTTATAAATATGTTTTATTACCTCAGCAAGGAATGTTCCAGTACCAGTAGCGGGGTCTAGCACCTGTACCCTGTGTACTTCATGTTCGACTTCAACCTCTTTTAGTTTTGAACGTTGGTCTGCTGTTGCTTTGGTAAACGCTTTTTTCTTTATCTTAATTTTTGAAGTATCAGCTAAACCTTGTGGTAAGTTAAATTCAGTTTTTAAAACATCGTCAACCGCTCTTACAATAAAATTAACTACTGGCTGAGGTGTGTACCACACCCCCCTTGCTTTTCTAAGTGCTGGATTGTATTCACCTAAAAACGTTTCGTAGAAATGCACTACAGGGTCTTCTTGTTTGGTGCTTTTACCAAAGTTCTTCATAATGTCGGCAACATCAGAAGCTAAGAATATGTTTACCAATTCGTCAACTATCCAAACCAATCGGGTGTCTAAATCAAACCCAGCAATGTCTTGAAACAACTTACGCAAAAAAGGATTTGACTTTGGTATTAGTTGTGCAGCTTCTGTTCTTGAAAAATCACCTAATGTTGGGTCATGATATCTTGCAGCGAACATACCATAAGCTATTGTTTGTGAGTAGATGTCTGCAAAGGCTTTGTTGTCTATATCATGTATCAGCATCGTTTGAAACGATAGCATCTGTGATTTAATGTTTGACCTACGTTCTTCTTTGTCGTCTAATTCAAGCGACTTTGTGATAACATCTGCCATCAACTTAGCCTTACCAGCCATCATTTGTGCCAACTTACTTGGCGACTTAATGGTTTGTGATACTGTTGTTGCGAAGTTCTCTATTAAGTGCTTAAACTGCTCGTAATTTTCTGGTTGAGGTTTGATTACACCATCTTCTAATTTTGCAATCGAAATGGTTGTTGTTAGTTCTCCATCTTTGTAAAAATGGAAATCCATGTAATCCGTAAATATCAAGTTTGATAATCCAGACTTGTATCTGTCGAATTGTTCCTTTAATGTTTTACTACCCAAATCAACACCAATGTCTTTGGCTTCAATGTATCCTACTGGAATATCTTTTTTAGTCAATACATAGTCTGGTGCACCACACGCAACTCGTGCTGGCTCATTCGTAACCAAGACTTCTGGCAGTATTGCCATAATTAGGTTCTGCAAATCACCTCTATAAGAGTGCTCACGTGCATTACCTGTTTTGTATAGTGTGTTTACCTTGTCTATGTATTGTTGAATTGTCATATCAAATGTATTAGGCTATAAAGTTAATCTTTGTTTTCCGTTTTTTTACCTACTGATAGTTCTGCGTTTCCAAAAACATCATCAAATGTTTTTTCACTCTTACCCCATACGCTCTGAAATTCTTCAATTTTAACTTTATCTGTTAATTTATTGTATCGTAACATGGTTTTGTAGCTTGTGTGTCCAGTAATGCTCATTACTGTTTCTGGTCGCATTCCCTTTGCTAAAGAAAGTGTTATAAATGTTCTTCTACAATCGTGGCTACTAATCTTCTCCCATAAATGATAACGCTTAGTTTCTTGTGCACTACCACTCTTTCTAGTAACTTTTATCTGCTCAACAAAATTACACTGTTCAGCAACCTCTTTAATGTATTTATTGAACTTTACAGATGATATTTGCGGAAGTAGCGGTTGCTCTAATTCTAATTTATTGTTGAAAAACTTTCGTAAATCCCCGAAGTCAAAGAAATCATCTTTTGGTTTCAAAATGTCAGAAATTTTTAGTTTTCCTTGTTCAAAATCTAAAGCATTTCTAGTAATCTCCCTCAAAGAATAGATATTTAGAGGAATGAGTAGATTCTGGTCGGTCTTTTCAGATGTAATTTTCAATACCTGTTGTTCAATATCTCCTTCTCCCGAATAACTAAAATCACCATAAACTAACTTTTGTCCATCACTAAACCGTAATCCTGTAGTTGCTAAGAACACAAACAAGCTTGCTACCTTTCTAAGTCTAAACTCATTCTTATCATCATCACAGAACGCCACTATTTGAGCCAAATGAGATTCTGTAAGTGGATAAATATCAATTTCTTCTTGTATCACCTTATACCTTTTAAACTTAAGGCTAGAATGATATTCTTTGTCAATTCCCCAGTATAAAAATGTTTTGAGTGTTTTAAAATACTTTCCGATTGTATTATTGGACAATCCAATATCTCCATATTGATTTTCGCAATCTTCAATAAAATAATTACTCCAATGATTATAAAAATCATTGTCAAACAATTCCCAGTTTAACTTTCTGTTATGAAGTATGCAATAGTTTATCAAATGTTTTAAAGTTGTTCTGTATATGCTTATCGTATCTTCATCGATTAGGTTCTTTTTTAAATCAATCATCTCATGCCATGCTTCTTCTGGCAATGGCACACCCATTCTAGGTTCTTTATCTAGTTTTGAAGTTATTTTTGATTTCGCTAATGATTCTACAGCCTTTTTACTAACTACTTTTTTTACAAGTGCTTTAACTCTTTTTGTTGTTGGTACTATTTCATCTCGCTCTAAATCAAATACAATATCACTTATTATTTTTTTCTGTTGTTCAATTAAATAATTAATCTCACTTGCCTTCTTATGTTTAATTACTTTTTCCTTGCCAAAATCGAAATGTTCTGGTAGAACGTTCTTACCTACTGAGTGTTTATATGGAATTTCATTGCCATTACGATACAAAATGATAATTCTACAGCTACCATCTTTTTTATTCGGCTGGTCTGTTCTAAGTGTTACTGATAATGTTGCCATACCCTCAAATATACTAATATATTTATATAGGGTCGGTTTTAGGGTCGGTATCTTAATTTTTCGCAATCGCCTTTAAAGCATTGAAAAACTTGATTTTAAGTTAAATACAATATTATATTTATTTTAAAAAATGGTATATCTGGTCCCGTCCAGACCGCACATTAGCCTTGTAAATCATTGATTTACAAGGCTTTTTTTTTGAAAGGTGCCGAATATAGGGTCAGATAAACTTTTTTTTATTACCCTATTACCTCCAAATTAACACTTCTTTTTTACTTTTTTGGGACTTAATAATTGGTTAACTTAACCTGTTGATAACTTCTTTGTCCAAATCAATTCGATTTTTGGATATGGACGTAGAATATATTGAAATTGCTATTTATGGGAGGAACAAATCAAAAAGAAGCTTATGCGGTTGACTTAAATGATATCTTACCAAAATTGGAGGATATAATTAAGAGTGAGAAATTAAGCTCAAAGCTGAAAATAAGTAAAGATGAATATTGGGAAAGAGTGGGGTATGGAGCTACTCACCTTAAAGAGCAATTGGGCTACAATGACGAAGCCTATTTTGTGATTGATTACGGACACCCTGCGTATGATTATTGGTTTGCTTATTATTTGACAATATCAGCATCTTATAAAATTCCTCTAATACTGAACCGCCATTTTCAAAACTCCGGATTTTCTATTGATTTTTTAGGAAGGTTGGAGTTTTTTGTATTAAAAATTATAGATTATAACGTATTTCATGACGTATCAGATCATTTAAAACAAATAGTTACTTGGCTAGATGAGAATAATACTCGTTTGGAGAATAATTCGTCCACCTATTCCCAAACTATCCATAATAACCATGTGCATATTACTGAAGCTAACTATCATCAAGAAGTTCACAACTATTGGAATGGGACTAATAATGATAAAAATGTAACTGAAACAAACAAAGACTCTAGCGAATCTTTAGAGCCACGAAAAGTTAGAACCTTTGTTAAATACCCATTTAATGAATACCTATTTGAAGCTATAAAATTATTTTGTGAAGATGGATCTCTTTCGAATCTGAAAAACTTATTAGATAAGAATAATTCTAATTCAAGGATTGTGTTTGTAAGATCTTTTAAAAAGAAGGATTTTACTAAGTGTCTGCATCATTTTATTGTTAAAGGATGGTTGGGTTTTGGGAAGGGAGAATTAGCTTCCTGGATCGCTGATAATTTTTCTCTTAGGAAATCTGATGAAACGTTGGATAATTTTAAAAAATCTAGCTGTAATAAATGGTTGCATGAATCATCAGACGAGTCTAAAGATTCTCAAATAAAATATCAAAATTGGGGTAAAGAAGAATAGCCCATTCGCATTCGTTCGTATTTTCATTCGTATTCGTTCGTATTCATTCGCATTCGTATGCATGTTGTTGTGAGATAGAATAAGTATTCATTCTTTAGCACAAAACGAAACAAATGAAAGAAGACGAACGACACATTGTAACGCTGCGAGTAGTTGAGTTACAAGAGGCAATTAAGAAAACAGTTCAAGATGAATTGGACAAACACTTTACCATCGAGAAAAGGTACAGAGAAGATGATTTAACGGAATCATTAATTCCAAGAAAGAAGGTTGCGGCCCTTTTTAAGGTCTCTACGGTTTCATTGGATAAATGGCGCCGCTTAGGATTATTACCAAAGCCTATAAAACAAGGTGGTCGCGTCTACTATATCAAAAAGGAAATTTTAGAGCTAATACAATCAAAGAAACTAAACCTAAAAACTTAAGCTATGGAATCAAATATGATGATTGAAGATAACGGACTTCACTTTAAAGTTTGTGCCTGTGGATGTGAAACGACCTTTATGGGGAGAAGTAACCGAAAATTCCTAAATACCCGACATAAATCGAAGGTGAATAACCAAATTAGATCAAATCGAAGAAAAGTGCTTGTGCCTACTTTTGAAAAGATGGAATTGTGTTATCGATTACTTCAAAAAATAAAAGAAGAAGGAAAATTGAAAGTATGGATGCCGATCAGCGATTTAGCAAGAAATGGGTTTGATCCTAATATTCCTTCAACTAGGTTAAAGGACAAGAAAACAGGAGCCGAATATATGGTTCTTATAAATTTTGCATACAGAGTTTCAGACGAAGGAACTAAAATAATAATTGTAGAACTAAATAATTAAACATGGAAACAATCGTACTTGATGCTTTTTCTCAAGATGCTTATAGAAGCTTTGTGCCAACAGAAACTATTGCAAAAAACCAAGAGTTATCTAAAATTGTAATTGGAGGATTGGCTATATTAGGAATTGGGGTTGTCATTTACCAGTGGCGTAAATACTCAGATAAGCTGGTAAATGAAACAAAAAAAGTATAGGTTTTTTACCTGAATATATACCCTATTTTAGGATATCCAGTGGTGGTGGGAAATTAAATTGCACTAGCACTTGAATAAGAATTAAAGTAAATCTTAACTTAGAAAATGATTAATTAATAGAATTTCTATTTAGCTTCAGAAAGCTTCTCCCATTCATTCCACACTTTTCCAAGAACATCTCTAAAAGTCTCTACATTAACTTGCTCATCTTCAAGTTCATCTAATAACCCTTCAATTGTGTCTAACCTTGATTCTATTGCTGCAATTAAATCTTCTTTTCCCATGATAATTAATTTATTATAAATTTAAAAATGTTTGCCAACGGTTTGGCTAAAAATAAGCGTTAGCGACCCGTAGGGTTATTTTTAGGTTGTGTTGTAGCACGTTCAGTTTCATTTTATTATTAGGTAATTTTCACGCCAATCATACACACATCATCCAACTGTTCTAGTTCTCCTTTCCATTGCAGGAATGTTGTTTTTAACAGTATTAGCTGATCATTCATGGATAATTCTGAGTTTTCTAATATGATTTCTTTGAGTTGCTTGGCTTTAAACTTTTTCCCTTTAGACCCACCAAACTGATCTTGGTAGCCATCTGTAAATACATAAATAGAGTCTCCTTTATTCAATTCTAGTTGATGAGTTGTAAATGGAGTAGAAGGGTGGTACAATCCAATAGGCTGTTTGTTGGGTTTAATATCTTCTATTTGGGTAGCTCCTTTTCTAAGAATCCAGATAGGGTTATTGGCACCTGCCCATTGTAGTTTTTTGGTTTTAAGATTTAGTGCACACAGTGAAATGTCCATGCCATCTTTTACATCTATACTGCTTTTGGTCAGTCGTTCCACAACAATCTCTCTTGTTCTGTCTAGCAGTTTCCCGGGTTCTCTAATGCCTTCCTCAAGCAAAGCTTTGTTTAATGAATTGCTGCACACCACCGAAACCATTGCACCTGGCACACCATGGCCTGTGCAATCTGCTGCGGCATAGTAAGTAATATCATCCACTTGCTCCATCCAAAAGAAATCTCCTGCTACCACATCTTTTGGTAGGTACATTACAAAACAATTTTTGAGGGCTTCTTTTATAGCGGCCATTGAAGGCATAATGGCATCCTGAATACGCTTAGCATAGATGATACTATCAGAAATTTCATGAAGTTGTTCAGCTAATTTTTTGTGTGTGTATTCTAGTTCTGCTTTTTGGTTTTCAACGGCAGTTTTCTGTTGATCGATGATGTTTTTCTGCTTGTGTGTAACCCTAAATCGGTTAAACATAAACACTCCGAATAGAGCCAAAAGCCCCAATCCAATGAAGAGATATGTTTTCTGCTGCTTTTGTGCTTTAGCCTCTGCTTTATTGGCTGCAATTTGTACAGCTTGTATTTTGTATAGTTCAGCTGCTTTTACCGAATCGGTGGCGGCTTGTTTTTCATATGCATATTTGTACTCTTGCCTTACCACTTCTCGTTCATTCTCTTTCGACTCTAAGTTATCTTTAGTAGTGACATAGAGCTCGTACATTTCAAGTGCCTTTTTGTATTTACCTAGTTTCTTATTTACCTTCCAAAGCAATGATGAAGCTTCTTTAGTCGGTATAGCTACACCTAGTTCTTGTGAAATGGCTAAGGCTCTAGAACTTTTGTCTATCGCCTTAGTATAGTCGCCTTGGATATAATAAATATTTCCGATACTATTAAGGCTGTAAGCAATGCCCATTTTACCCCCAACTTCTTCCTTAATCTTTAAACACTTTGTAAAATAGTCAATTGCCTTAGCATAGTCACCTTGGTATCTATAAATGTCCCCAATGCTATGAAGGTTGAATGCAATGCTATTTTTATCCCCAATTTCTTCGGCAATCTTTAAAGATTTTATGTAATACTCATTTGCCTTAGCATAGTCGCCTAGGTCAGCAAAACATCTCCCAATGTTCATAATGACAACGTCCTTTCTCCCAACCCCAATTTCTTCGTAAATCTTTAAAGACTTTGTGTAATAGTCAATTGTCTTAGCGTAGTCGCCTATACTACTATAAACGCCCCCAATGTTATTTAAGGTGTTTGCAATGCCATTTTTATTTCCTAGTTCTTCTTCATTCTTCAAGCTGCGGGTATAATAGTCTATGGCCTTTGAATAGTCTCCTTGATTTTTATAAATGATTCCAATGTTGTTAAGAGAGGCCGCGATTCCCTTTTTATTTCCTAACTTTTCATTTATCTTCAGGTTGCGGGTATAATTGTCTATGGCCTTTGAATAGTCGCCATGGTCTTCATACCAGATTCCAAAAGAATTTAACGCATCGCTTTTGGCTCGCAGAAACTTAGCCTTTTCTCTCTCATTTGGGTTTCTTTTTAGGTTTACAATGCATAAACTATCAATTTTTTGGGTTAACTCAAAATTTAGATTAGGGTCACTAACATTGATAATAATAGACCATTCGTGCCACGCGTTTATAAAGGTAGTATCATGGTTAGCTGTTGCAATAACCTTTTTAAGCGAGTCTATTGCAGATTCTTGTTGGGAAGACAATTGTGCAGACACGTTGATTGCTGAAAGTAATAGGGATAATATGTAGAGATTTTTTTTCAGTTTTTGGTTTATGTGCTACAACGTTAAGGCTAAACTGCGTCCCGATAGCTATCGGGATGCAGTTTAGGTTTTGTTATGGGTAATAGTTAGCAAAATTTAATAAACATATTTAACTGTGTGCCATATTGCCACAAATTCTTCAATTGTTGCATATCCATCAATAGTGAAAGCAATATCCCCGCTATAGCTGGAATTACCTGTATACACCTTTCCACTCCTAATCGTAGCAATAACATCACCACTATAACTTGAGGTACCTTTGTAAATCTTTCCGTCCTTAATTGTCATTGCAATATCACCAGAGTAGGAAGAATTTCCTTTATAGACTTTACCATCCTTAATATTGTAAAGAACATCACCAGAGTACGAAGAGCTACCTTTGTATATTTTAGAACCAGATATTTTACAGGTGATATCACCACTATAGCTTGAACTCTTTTTGTAAACTTTATTGTCTTTTACGTTACAAATTACGTCTCCACTATAACTGGATGTCCCCTTATATACTTTTGTTTGAGCAAATACTATTGATAAAGTAAAAGTTGCTAATAGAAGTAAAAATGTTTTTTTCATAGTCTTAAATTTTTATTTATTGCCTACTTCTGTTTATGGTCTTGTTCAGCTTATTCCGACCCAATATGTGGATTTTTATTACCCATAACGTAGGGCTAAACCATATATTTATTATTTCTGGCTAAAACACATATGTGCTTTAGCACAAGTATAGGCCACTATCCAAATATAATAAAAATCAGTAACTGAATTCAATTATATTTTTTATAGAAAGGGATCTTGGTAATACAAGTTACCGCTCAACCAGATTATAGTAAGTTACTCTGCTCTTGTCCATTGCGTGCTCAAAAGTTGTTTCATCTTGCATTCGGCCTTGGCCTAAGCTGCTTGATTTGCGCCCTACGGATGTAAAATGAAGCATTGTGAATAGAAGGTTAAAACCGCGTATACCCAAATTTTTAAACGGTTGCTCAGCTGTGTAACCCACACCCTCCATAATCTGAAGACAGCCATCCATGATAAGCGAAAGATCCTCGTCTGACCATTCTTCTCTGGGCATGTCAAAGGCGTCTTCATTTCGGTACACCTCAGGACCTGATTTAATATAGCTGTCTGCTTTGACTAGAATGTAAGGGAATCTATTTTCGATAAAAAGATTGTTTTGCTCATCGGTAAATCCAGCAGTTAATTCATCTAATTTCCTTGTGATATCGTTCATGTTAATTTCGTGTTATTTGCCTTTGGTTTATATCTACTATGGTGTAATAACGAATATAATAAATCCAAAGGACTTTTAATAATTCAAAACAATTTACCACCATAAACAAATGACGGTGAACAACGTACCTAATTTATGCGGTAACTAAATATATTGATATTAATGCAGATGTTTTGCATATATTTTTTAATATTATATAATAATTTTTCTGAATGAGATATTTAACTAAATCAAGATTCCGTTTGGGCATAGATTGCCCATCCAAGTTATATTATACCAAAAAAGAAAATTTGTATGCCAATACAAAGGATCTAGATACTTTTATGCAGGCACTTGCTTCAGGTGGGTTTCAGGTAGAAGAGCTAGCAAGGCTTCATTACCCGGGTGGAACATTAATTGAAGACGATAGGACTTCAAAAAACTACTATTCGAATGCATTAGATAGTACTATAAGGGCTTTAAGTAAGAGTGATGATATAGTGATCTATGAAGCAGCATTTTCTTACGAAAAGTTATTTATTCGCACAGATATACTGGTTAAAAAAGGAAATGACGTTCAGCTGATAGAAGTAAAATCTCGGTCTTTTGACCCCAATAATCTGGAATTATTTAATAAGAACGGATCGATAAAACCCGGATGGATAAGTACCTTTTATGATGTGGCTTTTCAGAAGCATGTTATTGAAAAATGTCATCCCGAGTGGAATGTGTCTGCTTATTTATTAATGGCCGATAAAACGAAAAAAGCTACTGTTGACGGCCTCAATCAGATGTTCCGGAAAACCGATAAAGGCAATAGAACGGGAATCGATGTAATGGTTAAGACACATGAAGAAACCGGAGATTCTGTATTAGGGTTATTAAAAGTTGATGAATATTTAAACCGTATTTATAATGGTCAGCAAAGAGCAATAGAAAGCATGGACTTTTATGAAATGATCGACACATTTTCAGAGTATTATGGCAAAGATGAAAAGATTAACTGGCCCATAGGATGGCATTGTAAAAAATGTGAGTTTAAAACCAATGAAGAAACGCAGCACCTTATAAGTGGTTTTGATGAATGCTGGAAAAAGCAGAAGAACTTTACCGATAGCGACCTAAAAAAGCCCAATATTTTTGAAATTGGTAATTTTAGAAAAGCTAAATTACTGGATAGTGGTATATTTTTTATGGAAGAACTTGTACAGGAAGATGTTGGATCAGATTTCTCTCCTTATCATCTTACCAATCAGGAAAGACAGTGGGTACAGGTAGAAAAAGCACTGGAGCTTAACAAAAATGGAAAGGCGGATTTTTACCTAGATATAGATAATTTATCTACAGTAATGAATAACGAATGGAAATACCCACTTCATTTTATAGATTTTGAGACCAGTCAGGCCGCATTGCCCTATACTAAAGGAAGAAAGCCTTATGAACAGGTTGCTTTTCAATTCTCTCATCATATTGTTCATGAAGATGGACGTATTGCGCATCAATCCGAATATATTCATCATAAGGCTGGAGTTTTTCCGAATTTTGAGTTTGTAAGAATACTGAAAGAGGCATTATCAAATGATAATGGTTCGGTGTTTAAATTCGCCAAACATGAGAACACGATACTTAATGCTATTTATACTCAGCTTGGAGCCTCAAATGAGCCTGATAAAGAAGAGTTGAGAGATTTTATAAGAACTATTACCAAATCTGTTGGTAAGTCTGCTGAGAAGTGGGAGGGAGACAGAAACATGATTGATCTTTGTGAGGAAGTAAAGAAATATTTTTATCATCCTTACATGAAAGGGTCCTATTCGATTAAGAAGGTACTACCAACCGTACTTCGTGTTAGTGATCATCTGTATCAAAAATACTCTCAGACGATTGGACAGCTAGGTATCAGTTCCAAAAATTTTCCTGATAAGCATATTTGGATAAAAGAAAAGGATGTTTCTCCCTATGATGCGCTTCCAGCAGTTGACCT
>Ga0209309_10002989_pt1 | contig 14884 bp, 14 predicted proteins | sample COGITO_mtgs_1204_2_FD_184807 | JGI IMG/M metagenome (GOLD analysis project Ga0209309, IMG submission 184807) | Pelagic marine microbial communities from North Sea - COGITO_mtgs_120412 (SPAdes) (version 2) | ecosystem: Environmental > Aquatic > Marine > Epipelagic ...
GATACCAATGCTTGTCCACTGGTGGGACGGTGCGAGTCCACAGCTTGTCCATTATTGGGATGGTGCTGGTACACTACTGGTTCTTCAATGGGACGGTAGTGTTCCGCAAGCTGTTCTAATTTGGGATTGTACCGTCCCATATCCGGTTCATCACTTGTCCCGATAATGGACATCTTGATTTTACTTCCTTTGTATGGATTGTTGGATGGGAAATAAGTTAGATACTTCCACGAATCGAGGTCGGTTACGCAGCGATGATAGGTTGATTTTGAGCCAATTTTTGCAACGCGCATCAGTTCGCGACGGTTCACAAAAAACTCATCAGCAAATCGGCTGCTGTTCCATTCTTGGAACAAGGCCATATACAGGCTGATATGGGTTGGGTTCAAGCGGTCATCAAAGAAAAATTTCTCAAAAGCAGCATTGAGTAGCTTTATATAATTCATCGCCTAAGAGTTTAATCCGTGCTGCACACGGTTTGCGGTCATTACATTCTGGATTTCCTCGGCATCGTAGTAAATGATACCTCCCACCTTGGTGTAGGGCAGTGTGCCATTGACGCGAAGATTTTGAAGTGTTCCCGGACTGACCTGAAGCAGTTCCATTACTTCGGAAGATTTCAGGTATTTTTTGAGTTTACCGGTTGCTTGTCGGGATAGGAGCTTTTTAATATCATCGAGCAATTCCATTTTGAATTCCCGAAGATCGTCTGTGGTAATGATACTTGTTGGCATAATAGAACGGTTTTAAATGAAAAGGGCTACCGCCTCAGTCTAAACTAATTTGATAGCCCCTCGCAGGATTTGACTTTCGTTCTACAAATTTGGGATAGTTTAATGGGTTTTATTCCCAAGGTATACCCAAGTTGGGTGTTTTTATTTTCTCATTTTCAATGAGTTAAAATGGTTTTATTTGTTTGTTGTTCATTGGAAGGTCAACACTAAACAGCCATAAAAAAAATTAATTTTATTTTTTCCCAAGTCGTACCCAACTTGGGAGAAAATTTAACATTTTCAGGGTTGAATAAATTAACCGTCGGTTTCTTCCATCCTTTGTAAAAGCGCAGATTTTAGCCTATCGATAAATTTGGTCAGGTCTATCTTCCTTTCCCTGATTTCTAAAAAAGTCCTGTACACGTTACCAAGATTTAGGTCAAAAATACTTTCGCAAGCCGAAGCCATTTCTTTAATCCCGGCCGTTCCACTTTTTATGGCCCCAGAGGCTTGTAAAGCATATATCAATTCTATCAAATCTGTTTTTGAAGCAGTCCAGCTTAGCCGATCCCCGTTGGCCAAGGTATTTAATTCTCGTGATTTCCCATAAGATATATCTCTTAAATAGCTCAGTTCTTGAACATAATGGTTAACTAAAAGATCATAAGCCATAATTTTAGCGACGGCGTTATCGTGGCTTGTAGAGAATTCGGCATCGGTATAAAAATGGGAGGTATTGGAAACCAAACTGATTTTATCCTTTCCGCGCAAAAAATAAAATTCATCGAGAACCGTAGATTGCTCCCTATAATACTTTATGAAATCTATATTACGCCGGTTACTTTCTTGAAGTTTTTTTATTTCTGCGTCTATAAATTCCTGTTGGGATTTTATTGTTCCCGCAGGCCTATTTATCAAGAAATTATAGAGTTTAGCATAAAATTTTAACCGACTGTATATGTAAGGTTTATGTTCTTTAAAGAATGTTATTTCGTCCTGTTGATTACTGAACTCATTTTGCCTTACACATATTCTTAATTTTTGTAAATACTGCCTGGAAACGGAAATTCCTTGCTCAACGTTGTTAAAATCGTTAAGATTGGATTCTACAACCGCCTTCATATCCTCTTTGTAATCATCTAATATTTTATGTATTAATTTAAGCAAAACATATATGGGGCTTTAGAATTCGGTTAATTATCAGTAAGTGATCTTTGGGTATTTTCGTTGGTAGGTTTGTAAAAGCTTCTATAAAAATACAGTAATCCAATAGCGGTCAGTATGATGATGCCGGCAATAATAAATGGGTAATAAAACCCACCTGCAATAAGCCAAGTCCCTATAACCGGGCCTAAAATCTGTCCCACACTATTTGCCGATGTTTGGATAGAAATATTGCTGCCCGCATTTTCTTTTGAAAGTAAGGAAACGGCCGAAAGTAGGTTCGGGGTTACCAGAGCACCTCCTGTGGCAAATGTGATGATTAACACATAGACATAAAATTCGTTGTTGAAAAAAGGGAATGCGATCATTGAAATTCCCGAAATCAATAATCCGGCCCCGATTTGTTGCTTTGCCGTTATCAATTTTTTACCGTAGGTCGCAAATACAGGTTGTAATACCGCCATTACCACCCCACAAAGCATAAAACCAATGCCTATTTGAATACTGGTAAATGACAACTCGTCTTTTCCATAAATTGAAAAAACCGTTTCAAAGAGGGTGACTACGAACTGCATTACAAAAGAAAGCAGTAAAAGGACGATAAAGAACCTACTAAAGCTAAAATTTAATTTTTGTTTTCCTGAAGCAAAATTGATTACTGGTGCTGTATTTTTAAGCCATTTAATAAGTATCATCATTACAATAAAACCCAAAAGAGCTATCAGAAGAAATGGGATTGAAAAGCGATCCAGATGTAATATCCCTAATGAATATTTAAAATGTAGGTTGGTTTGGGATAGGAAGCTGCCTAAAACGGGTCCAAAAATAACCCCGGAACTTATAGCCACACCAGACCAAGCCATAATCTTGGTCCTATGCTTTCTAGAAGTGATATCACTAAGGTATGCATTACTGACAGGAATAACAGCCGATGTGAATATACCTCCAAGGATACGCGCTATATAGAGCATTGTAAGAGATGTTGCCAGTCCAGTAAGCAGTTGCATTACTATAAATCCAATTAATCCAACAATGATTATGGGCTTACGTCCATATTTATCGGATAACCTACCCCAGAGTATAGCGAAAAGAAGCTGAAAGAGCGGATAAATACTGGTCAATAAACCAATATGAAAGTTAATCGAATCAGTATCCAGGTTATCTCCTAAAGCAAGCCTTTCGGTATAGTATGGAAGGATTGGTAATAAAATGCCATACCCAAGCATTACCATAAATAAACTCAGCAGGATCAAAATAATCCTGCCGAGCTTTCTTTTTTTGCTCATTATTTCTTTCCAATTTTCTTTTTCAATAATTGAGCATTAATGGCCACAATAATTGTACTCAAACTCATAAGTACGGCTCCAACGGCTGGGCCTAAAACAAAACCGGTAGAATAAAGCACCCCAGCAGCTAACGGAATGGCAATAACGTTGTACCCCGTCGCCCAAACAAGATTCTGGATCATTTTATTGTAGGTAGCCTTGCCAAACAGAATCAAGTTAGCAATATCTTGTGGATTGCTATTTACCAAAATAATATCGGCGGTTTCGGCGGCTACGTCCGTGCCAGAACCTACCGCAATACCCACATTCGCCTGGGCCAAAGCTGGGGCATCGTTCACTCCGTCGCCGGTCATTGCAACAAACTCTCCTTTACTTTCCAACTCTTTTACTATTTCCACTTTTTGATGTGGTAAAACTTCGGCGTAGTATCCATCCAATCCGAGTTTATCACTAACAGCTTTGGCAGTTCTTTCATTATCACCAGTAGCCATTAAAACTTTAATATTATTCTTTTTAAAGACCTTTATAGCTTCGGCAGATTCTGGTCTGATCTCATCGGCAAGCGCAATATATCCAGCCAATTCTCCATCAATCAAGACAAAAACAACAGTTTCTGCGGCATCGCTATAAGCATCCTCGGGAATAATTATTTTTTCATCTCTTAAATAGCCCGGACTTACAACTTTTATTTGTTTCCCCTCTACGTTGGCTTCAACCCCTTTACCGGTAATTGCGTTGAAGTTTTCTGGATTTGGAATAGCAACTTTGCCTTCTTTTACTTTTTTAATTATTCCAACGGCAATAGGGTGTTCCGAGCTTTGCTCCAAAGCACTCGCAAATCGTAATATTTCCTCTTTCGAAAATTTTTCATCTACAGATTCAATGCGGGTAACCCCAAAGTCCCCTTTTGTAAGCGTTCCCGTTTTATCAAAAAGCAGAACTGAAATTTTGCGGGATTCTTCAAAGGCTGTCCTATTACGAATCAACAATCCGTTCTGTGCAGATACAGCAGTAGAAATAGCGACTACTAATGGGATGGCAAGGCCTAAGGCGTGGGGACAGGCGATAATCATTACCGTTACCATACGCTCCAAAGCATACACAAAAGGGAAGCCTAAAATCAGCCAAACCGCCAATGTACCAAATCCAATTCCCAATGCGATATAGGTAAGCCATTTTGCAGCCCTATCCGAGAGGTTTTGCATTTTTGATTTGGACTTTTGTGCTTCTTCAACCATTGTGATGACCTTGTTGAGATAGCTGTCCTTTCCTGTATGCTCTACTTTTACCTTTAAACTGCCATTACCATTTACCGAACCTCCAATTACTTTATCTTTTTCTTCTTTTTTTACTGGTTTAGATTCTCCGGTAAGCATAGATTCATTTAGATAACTGGAACCTTCTGTGATGATACCATCAGCAGGAACTTTTTCACCAGGCTTAACCAAAATTATATCGTCTTTTAATAAATCTTCCAATTGAATATCTTCAACGGTATCACCTTTTACACGATGTGCTTCGGCTGGCATCATACTTACCAAAAGCTGTAGGGCTTTTGAAGCTCCCAAGACGCTTTTCATCTCTATCCAGTGTCCTACTAACATAATTGCGATAAGAGTAGCCAGTTCCCAGAAAAAATCAACTCCTTCTAAACCGAACACCGTTGCCGAACTATAAAAGTAAGCCACAGTAATGGCCATAGAAATAAGGGTCATCATCCCCGGTGCACCTTTTTTAACTTCGGACCAAAATCCGGTAATAAATGGCCAGCCGCCATAGAAATACACTACTGAAGAAAGGGCAAATAAAATATATTGGTTTCCGGGAAGCAGGAACTCATAGCCAATAAACCCCTGGATCATCGGGGAGATGATAAGGATGGGAATGGTCAAGATTAAGGTTACCCAAAAGCGTTTTCTAAAGTCGGCAATCATCATTTTATGATGGTCGTGTCCGTGTTCTCCGTGACCTGGATTATGGCCGGAATGGTCTCCATCGCCGTGATTCATTTTTGAATGATCTTCTTTTTTGTGGTCCATTTTAGAATGGTCCATTTTAGAATGATCCATTTCTTCGTGTTTGTGGTGTTCGTGATTTTCCATTATAGTATTGTTTAAGTGTTATCTTAATTTTTTTCGCATTTTTTCTGAAATATTCTCAGAATAGACACCGTAGGCATCTACCAGAAGTCCTTTAATTCCATCTTTGGAAGATATAGCATATAAAACACTATTATCATCGGTACTGCTCATTCCTTCAAAGCGAAAGGTTTTATCTACTTTAAAATCTTCTGGCCGGATCTCAATTTTCAAGGAAGGACATTCCAAGCATTCAGGCTTTAAGTTGAAATCATAGGGATAATCGTTAGCCTGTAAATCATTTATAGCTTCTGATAGTGTATCGTAATTTTTCATTTGTCTTTATTTATTTATAGTTTATTGTAAAATAACTCTTATCTTCTTCTGTAAATTTCTGAAAGGTCAATAAACCTTTTTCATTTAATTTTTCGATAACGGTATAGTTGAGTTGCTTGATGCGAATTCCCCAGGCATAAGCCTTAATATTGATTTTTGATTTAATATTGTTTTTGCCAGCTTCTAATTTTCGGTCGTAAATTTTTATGATGCTTTTTGAACCAAAAAAGTTCAACAAGCCCGAGTCAAAACTCATTTTCAATTCAATATCTTTCAAGTTTTGTAAATCGTAGAGCTCTTTAAAATTTTCAGAAGTAGTATTAATTTCGGTTTCTTTTGATTTTGGGTTGGAAAACGGAAATGCCATTACCATTATACTGGCTTCATCAGGCTTACAGCGATAGGTCGTGGTGTATTTGTCAGTAGATTTTTTGTTCTTGTCAAATAATTCCGTAACCACCTTAATTTCATAATATCCATTTTTATGAATAACTTTTTCAGATTCAAAAGTTTGCTTGTTTAAAAAAGCACCTTCTTCATTGAAATTCTCCCGAATTACATCCCTGCCTGAAATCTGCCCAATGAGCATTTCAGTTTGTCCATTCATTGAGATGCTGAATAATATAATAATGAGTATGAAGCTTCGCTTTATCATATATGGTGCATTAATTTCTTTACTTCTTTTGCCAGTACATCGCTCAAATCAATAGTATTTGAAGGGTGTGGAATGGTATTACAGGTCACTATTTTTTCCACGCCGGAATCCAACAAATCCTGATAGGCTTTACCCGAAAAAACTGCGTGAATACCAACACATACCGGGGGTTTCATTTCTGCTTTTTTTAAATGTTCTACGGTTTCAATCATTGTACGTGCGGTGGAAATAATATCATCCACTAAAATAGGTGTGGCATTTTTGTATGTATCCACATCTGGTACAGAGACTTCCACATCACGATCGCCGTGACGTACTTTTTGCAATACCGTAAATGGGGCTCCTGCATTTTTAGCAACTTCAGAAACCCATTGCTCACTCTCAGAATCGGGACCGATAAGTACTGGGTTTTTGATGTTTTCCTTTATCCAATCTGAAATAGCATCGGCAGCGTGAATCACTTTATTCGGAATTTGATACACTTCCCCCAAAGAGCTAATTCTATGTAAATGTGGGTCAACAGTGGTAATGCTATCGGCAAAACCTGAAATCAATTTTCCGAAGAAACCAGAAGTTACCCCTTCACCTTCGTTAAAAACTTTGTCTTGTCGCATATACGCCAAATAGGGTGCTACCAAACAGGTGCACATAGCTCCTAATGATTTGGCTGTGTGGCTTAGAAAATAAAGTGGCAACAGTTTTGCATCTGGTTCGTGCAAGGTGCATACCAGTACCACACATTTATCTTTAACATCAGACAATATGCGCGTGTAGGATTCTCCATCAGGGAATTCCCGCAAAGTGGCTTTGCCCACTTCAGCATTCATTTTTGTGGCCATTAGTTCTGTTAGTTCTTCATTTCCGGGAAGACTGAATAATATTGTTTTCATAGTTTTTTAAATTATAGTTATGATGTCATTATGGTTGTTTTTATATTCCAGAGCATAGTTGAGTTCGCCTTTGGATTCAGCATATATGGTATAAAGCAGTTGGTTCTCTTCGATTTGTTCTCCCAAATGAACATTTAGAAGAATCCCTGCCGATTTAGATTGAGGTGCGCCGGAAAGCTTGGCGAGTTTAGCAATCTTCCTATTATCTATTCGCTTTAGATTCCCAGAGGTTTCTGCTCTAATTTCGATTTTATAGGGTGCTAAAACAGGTTTTGAAAAGCGACCTTGCGCATTACAAATAGCAAGGAATTTTTTATGAGCCTGACCAGATGTGAGAATTTGATGTGCGGTTTCTAATCCCTTCCCTTTTTCTACTTTGCCAGAAAGCTCTATTAGTTCAGCGGCTAAAAGCAATGCTCTTTCTGTTAGGTCTTTGGGTGCATCTGCTTCATTTTTTAAAACTTTTAATATATCGATGGCTTCTAAAGCAGGACCAATACCTCTTCCGACAGGTTGTGAGCCATCTGTAATAATAACTTTCACATTCAACCCAACAGCCGTTCCAACGGTTTCAATATGATTCTTTAGTTTTTGTGCCATTTCTGAACTACGAACCTTGGCGGTTTCTCCCACGGGAATATCAATGATAACGTGCGTGGAGCCTGCCGCAGCTTTTTTTGAAAGTACCGAAGCTATGAGCTGCCCTTCGCTATCAATATCCAAAGCTTTTTCAATTTTTATAAGCACATCGTCCGCAGGACTCAATTGCGCTGTACCGCCCCAAACAATGCAGCCTCCTTCTTTTTCAACTACGGTTTTTATTTCTTCTAATGAAAGGGTAACATTGGTCATTACTTCCATAGTATCTGCTGTGCCTGCTGGTGAAGTGATAGATCGCGACGATGTTTTTGGCATCGTAAGACCGTAAGCAGCCACAATGGCAACCACTAATGGTGTTGTTCTATTGCCAGGTAATCCGCCAATGCAATGCTTATCGACTACGATTTCTTTGTTCCAATCCAACTGCTTTCCAGAAGTTATCATAGCTTTAGTAAGGTCGGATATCTCATCAATATCCAATCGGTCACCTGCACAGGCCGTAATAAATGCCGAAAGGTGAATATTAGAATAATCGCCTTCCACAATATCGGTAATGATTTCATTAAAGGCTGAATAATCCAGTTTTTGATTGTAGATTTTAGCCCTAAGGTGACTTAAGGATTCAATAGGTTCCAAATGGGAAACATACAGCGTGTCATTTTGAGAAGCATTCAGTTTTTTCGCGGCAGCATCTGATAGTCCGATTTCATTGGGTAACAACATATCTGAATTTAAAACATTAAGACTTGCTACAATTGATGTGTTTTTATTGGATATCCTAATTCGGGTAAGCGCTTCAAAACCTTCAGAAATACAGACGTGGCAATCTTCGCGCATATAGACCACGTTTTCATTCTGGGTATAAATACCCAGATGTTTATATTTTAGGATATTTGAGTGTTGTTCCATAATTTCATTTTTGTGCTTTTTACAACCTATTTTATTTCTTCAATGCTGTAAAGCTGTGGGATTTCAGCATCCCAATCATAGGTTTCCTTGATACCCTTTTGTAATGCTTCTGCACTTTCTTTTTCACCGTGTACAATGAAAATCCGCTCTGGCTTATTTTTTATTTTGCTCATCCAATCCATAAGTTCTGTGTGGTCAGCGTGTGCCGAGAGGCCTTGAATTTCGGCTATTTCCATATCAAAGGGCACCCATTTCCCATACACTTTTAGTTTTTTATCGCCTTCCAATAATTTTCTGCCTCGCGTTCCTTCAGCTTGATAACCCACAAAAAGCAAGGTGTTAATGGGGTTTTGTGCTTGAGTTTCAAGGTAGTTGAGCATTCTTCCACCTGTGAGCATTCCACTTCCTGCAATCACGATTTTTGGTTTCTTATCTGTTCGTAATTCCATCGTCTCCCGATAACTGCTTACGACCGTAAAGTGTGAGCACATTTCGTCACATTCATTGCCTTCCAATCTGTGCCAATCCCTCGTGCGATGAAACAATTCCAATACACTTGCACCCATTGGGCTATCCATTATCATTTGTACTTTTGGGATTTTCTTTTCCTTGAGTAATTTCCAAAAAATCAGCATCATCAACTGGGCACGTTCTACGGAGAAACTAGGAACAAATAAGCTTCCCCCTTTATTAATGGTGTCGTTGACCAATTTTTCAATCTGCGGAAGTGCTTCCACTTCATCTGGATGAAACCTTCCTCCATAAGTGGATTCTATAAAAAGCACATCCGCTTTTTTTGGTTTTAGTGGTGGATAGAGTAATAAATCATTGGTTCTACCAACGTCTCCTGAAAAGACAAAACGTTTTCCATTTACATCCAATTCGATGTAAGTTGCACCCAGAATATGTCCGTTGTATTGGAAGCGAGCCCTGATACCGTCAAATAAGGGAATCCATTGTGCTTGAGGAACGCCCTTAAAATGTGGGATGGTTTTTTCTACATCCTTTAAATCGTACAATGGTTCAGCAGGATTGTGTTTGGAATAGCCTTCTTTATTGGCACGTTCGGCTTCCTGTTCTTGAATTTTTGCACTATCGTTCAAAATGATTTTTGCAATGTCCAAAGTAGGATTCGTACCGTAGATAGGACCATTAAACCCTTGCTTCACCAATCGGGGTAGATAACCTGTATGGTCTAAATGGCCGTGGGTAAGCAATACCATATCAATTTCTGAAACCTTTACAGGTAGATATTCCCAGTTTTTAAGGCGTAATTCCTTTAATCCTTGAAAAAGTCCACAGTCTATCAGTATCTTTTTATCTCCTGTGTCCACTAAATATTTTGAGCCGGTTACCGTGCCTGCCGCTCCCAAAAAATGGACGTTTATTTTATTGTTTTTCATTTTTATTGCTTTAATTCGTTCTGCATAACTCCTGTGAATCTTCGAGGATTTTTTTATGTCTTGGCTTATCGATACCGATTTGTTCCAAAAAGGTTGGATTTTCGTGTAGCTCTTTGCAGAGCACGATGCCTTTATCCAGTAATTTGGTCTTTTCTGCTTTGGTTAAGGTCGTCAGGGCTGTTAGAGGATGCAAACCAGCTTTATCTATCCTGTCTTTTAAACCATTTTGTTGCGGATAATCCCAACTCACCTGCATTAGACCAACGCAATTTCCATATTGAATGGCATCTGTAGTAAAACGGGTATTGGTATAAAGTCCTCCCCGATAGGATTTTGTATCGTGATCTTTTTGATGTTCCCATTGTCTCTTTACATCCAAAAACCTCGATTGGATATATAGCGGAATCTTTACATTACAAACCCGCCCTTGGTCGCTATGGTATTTACATTCAATCATATAGTGCTTATTTTCTTTTTGGGCTATCACATCTATTTCGTGCTGCACACAATTGCCCTGCACAATCACACCAACTTGTGTTGAAAACCCTTCGTGCGTTAATAGTTTGCTTACGAATCTTTCAAATGGAAAACCGGTTGGACCCAGTTCCATCAAAGCTTTTTTGAGCTTGTACTTTGAAGCACTTACCCTGGATTTAGCCTTTAGCATTTTAAAGGCCATTTGATAGATCCTTTTGGTGGTCATTCCTTCTTCAATCTGCTCTTGCACCTTCCGGGCTATATCCTGAATGATATCCTCATCTGCCCGTGAACGCCGCAGGGAGTTGATGAGTTTGTTTATATCAAAAGCTTCGTACTCACCGGAATATTTTTTTATTAAGAGTGGTTTATTCATCGTTATACCTTAATAGTCATTACCGGCAATTCGGAATGATTGGTTACACCCTCCGCGATACTCTTAGAGAACAGGCTTAAAAAACCTGTACGGCCGTGGGTACACATTGCAATCAAATCTGCATCTCTATACTTTAAAAAATTATTTATACCTGTTTCTACGTCAGGTTCGTTATATACATTCATTGAATACTTTTCTAAATGGGGGAATTTTTTCAGGAATTCCTTAATGGGATTTAACCCCTGCTCAATACTATTAAAATCAGTCTGAGTATTGATCCTCAATAAATGGATATGTGCACCGCATTTTTCAGCAATCGAAATAACCTGCTTAAAGGCTTCACTCACATCTTCCGAAAAATCTGAAACAAAAACGACATCTTTAAAAGGAAAGGATATTTCTTCGTTCTTGACCACAATTACCGGTACATCTGCTTTTCTCACAATCTTCTCAACGTTGCTTCCCAATAATTCACGAACGCTGCCCCGGGTACCACTGCTTCCAGTAACTATAAAATCGTGATGGAAATGGCCGGAATGTCTTAGAATGTTGGCCTGACCGCCATCAAATTCCAGAAAGGTCCTGCATTCAAGGTTTTGTTGTTCTGCTTTTTTCTCCAATTCTCTCAGGTTAGCTTTTGCACTGCCTATTTGTTTTACTGTTTCCGGATACTGCTTTTCCTTTTGTTTATCTAACTTTACCCATTCCACGGGAGTTTTTATCAAATGAAAAAAATGGATTTCGGAATTGTAAAGCTTTGCCATTTCAATTCCGAGTTCTTCTGCTTTATTGCAATTTTTTGAAAAGTCTGTTGGTACGAGTATGTTTTTCATAGTTTATTGATTTTTTTAGTTTGTATTTTATTGTGCGGTATAACCGCCGTCGATTACCAATTCAGAACCTGTCATAAATTTAGATTCATCCGAAGCCAGATACACCACTCCATAACCTATATCATCTGGCTCTCCCATATGTCCAACAGGGTGCAAACTTTCCAATTGCTTTTTTCCTTCTTCTAAATTACCTTGGGCTTTAAGGAAATTTTCTACCATTGGTGTCCATATATAAGCTGGATGAATGGAATTGACACGGATGCCATAACCCTGTTTCGCGCAATGAAGTGCAGCAGACTTGGTAAATAAAGTTATACCACCCTTACTTGCGTTATATGCAGCTAAATTGGGGTCGCCAATAAGGCCTTCAATAGAAGAAAAGTTAATGATTGAACCACCTTCCCCGGTCTCTTTCATAGCCTTAATGCCGTATTGGGTGCCTAGGAAACTGCCATCTAGGTTGATATTTAGAAGATTTTTCCAATCTGCAAGGGTGACCTCTTCCACAGTTCCTCCAACTCCTATACCGGCTGAATTTGCCAGAATATGGAGTTTCCCAAATGTTTTGAGTGTAGTATCCATAACCATTTCCCACTGATCTTCTTCCGACACGTCCTGTTTTATGAATATGGCTTTACCGCCATTATCTTTAATTTGTTGAACTACTACATTTCCGTTTTCTTCGTCCAAATCTGTTATCACTATTTTTGCTCCTTCACGTGCTAACAAAATAGCACTTGATTTTCCGAGGCCAGAGGCACCTCCCGTGACAATGGCTATTTTATTTTTTACTCGATCCATAATTTTAAGATTTAAGTGTTTATAAGAGTTTTGTTTTTTACTTACCAAATAATTCTAAAAGTTTCTGTAATTCATCATTTACTTGATGTTGCTTAACTACCTCTTCAAAAGGTGTTAGGTATAATTCATTATTTAACAATCCGACCATTTTGTTTTTATTTCCGTTTAATAGTTGCTCTACTGCTGCTACTCCAAACCTAATACCAAGCATTCTATCTAAAGCAGACGGATTACCACCACGTTGAACGTGTCCTAATCTAGTAATGCGTAAATCGACACTTGAATTGACTTCATTAATTTTAGATGCGAGAAGTTCAGCTCCTATTTCATCCCCTTCTGAGACCACGATAAGAAAAGCATCTTCGCTATCGTAACTTTTAACCTTATCCAAAAGATAAATAAAGTCCCTGCCGCTTTCGGGAATTAAAATAGCATCAGCACCAACGACCAATCCTGAATGAATAGCGATGTAGCCGGAATCCCTCCCCATCAATTCTATAACGAACACCCGATTATGCGATTCGGCGGTATCTCGTATCTTATCTATATTTTCAATAGCGGTATTTACTGCGGAATCAAAACCAAGGGTATAATCAGTCCCAGAAATATCGTTATCTATTGTTCCAGGAATACCTATAAATGGGATGTCACATATTTCTGAAAAAGCCAATAGCCCCCTAAAAGTACCATCGCCACCTATGGCGATCAAAGCATCTATATTATTTATTTTTAAGGTTTGTAGTGCCTTTTTTCTGCCTTCCAGTTCCATAAAACGTTTGCTCCGGGCAGTTTTAAGGATGGTGCCGCCTTTGTGTACCAATTTCTGTAATTGATGTGTTTCTAAGGACATAAAATCACCATCAATCAATCCTTCGTAACCTTTTCTAATTCCGGTAGCTTTTATGCCATTTGCTTCTGCTGCTTTTGCAATTGCGTATAATACAGCATTCATTCCCGGGCTATCGCCTCCAGATGTAAATACTCCAATATGTTTTATGGATTGATTCATTTTTATATTTCTATGTGCAATAGTTTACGCTATTGTAATTTCATCATTCAGATATACTTTCTGAACGGATTGTAATATTTCCACTCCTTCGCCAAAAGGCTTTTGAAATGCTTTTCTTCCCATTATCAATCCAGAGCCACCAGCTCTTTTATTGATTACCGCAGTAGTTATAGCATCAACTAAATCTGACTTCCCTTTAGAACCACCGCCAGAATTTATCAGTCCTATTTTACCCATATAACAATTTGCTACCTGTAATCGACAAAGGTCAATGGGATGGTCTGTCGTCAACGTTTTATACATTTCATCATCATATTTTCCAAATCCTATTTCTTTAAACGCGAAATTATTGGTTGGCAATTTTTGTTTAATGACATCTGCCTGGATAGTAACACCCAAGTGATTGGCCTGTCCAGTTACATCGGCAGCTGCGTGATAATCTTCTTTTTTGGTTTTAAATTCCTCGTTACGTGTATAGCACCATAAGATAGTGGCCATTCCCAGGTTATGGGCTTCTTCAAAAGCTTCGGCTATTTCCTTAAGCTGCCGGTTGCTTTCCGCTGAACCAAAATAAATCGTAGCTCCTACGGCAATTGCTCCCATATCCCAAGCTGTTTTTACCTTACCAAAGAACGTTTGGTCATATTTATTGGGATAAGTGAGCAACTCGTTGTGGTTGATCTTTACGATAAAGGGGATTTTATGGGCGTATTTTCGGGCATTCAATCCCAAAACCCCAAAGGTGGAAGCCACACCATTACAGCCGGCTTCCATCGCAAGTTTTATAATATTCTCTGGGTCAAAATAATCAGGATTTTTATAGAATGAAAAGGCTGCGCTATGCTCAATGCCTTGGTCTACAGGAAGGATGCTCAGGTAGCCTGTGCCACCAAGATTTCCGTGATTATACAATTGCGAAAGGCTTCGCAGTACCTGTGGATTTCTATTACTTTGGGTAAATACCTTATCTAGGTTTGTTCTACTTGGGGTTTGCAGTTCATCCTTGGTTATTTTTTCACAAACGTGTTCTAAATAGAAGTCTGCTTTTTCTCCTAAAAGTTCTATTATGTTTTTGTTTGTTTTCATCTCGATAGTGTTTAATGAATTCCTAAACTTTCATTTGTTTTGGCGATGGATTTTGCTCCATCTGTTTCAATTCCAGTTAATGCTCTAATAGCATCAATCGTTTCAGGGATGACAATGGCTTGGTTATCGACCACGTAGGCATAAAAAAGTTCATCGCCCTGTACCTTCAGCATATCTTCCCAAAGGGCTACTTCGTACATATCGCCCCAAGGTCTTCCCATATCCAAGAACATTTCCTTAATGGTATTGTTTGAAACCAGACCTTGAT
>Ga0209309_10003008_pt1 | contig 14829 bp, 18 predicted proteins | sample COGITO_mtgs_1204_2_FD_184807 | JGI IMG/M metagenome (GOLD analysis project Ga0209309, IMG submission 184807) | Pelagic marine microbial communities from North Sea - COGITO_mtgs_120412 (SPAdes) (version 2) | ecosystem: Environmental > Aquatic > Marine > Epipelagic ...
ATCGACGCCGCTTTATGAGTAGGCTCCTGCCTAGACTGAGACGCTCAGCTAAGGCAATAACATTGTTTCTATATGATCATCCACTCTATGCATTATTGGGTCTAGCTATTTCAGTGGTATTTTTTGAAATTATATTTTGGTCACTCAATCTCAGTCTAGCTTGGTTTCTTTTCGCTAGTCCTCAGCTCGATCTTCTTGATAAATTAGAGCTTATAGTCGGCACGTATGCAAACATCTTCCAGTTACCATTGGCGCCACTGACGACGCTGATTTTTATTATCTCACTCGTGCAGGGAACAATCATTACAGCCATTATCTATCTCATGCGACTGAATATCCGAGCCAATAAATCCGCCAGTAAACTATTTGGTAATGTTGGTGCGGCGGGTGTGCTATCTGTTATCGGACTGGGCTGTGTACCATGCGGAACATCTCTACTCGCACCACTGCTGGCGATTGTAGCTGGCACCTCTGCTCCAGCACTCGTTGAAGATATTGGTGCAGTTGCGGCTGTAGTGGCGCTGCTCATCTCACTCTACGCGATGTTTATGGTCGGTGAGCGATTGGCAAACGCCGATGCAAATTCCACGACGCCCTAACCATTGACGATGGGCAAGCGTAAACGGTACGATGGGTATGCTCTACTGATATTTTGGTGGGGTATTTTGTTGCCGAAAAGAGTAGTCAGCACCAATTAATCGTACGTGTCATATGCGAACCGGGCAGGAACATCCCGCGAATGAAATTTCATCTGTCCATATGCCTCGCTACTCCCTCCGATGGATTCGGCATTTCATCGGTGCACACTATAACGCCAAACACGTTCACGCCGGCTCGACTACTCTACAGCACAAACTATGACGTATACTGGACTACACAATGCACGATATATCAGATGAACATTTCTCGAAACTAATAAGTAAAGCTATGGACGAACTACCTGAGCGCTACATTAAAGGTCTCGATAACATCGCTGTAACCTATGCAGATGAGCCGACCCGTGAACAAGCGGTTAAACTCAAACTTCGCGGTGACCAACTCCTGCTCGGACTTTACGAAGGAATCCCCCAGACGCAGCGCGGAGCAGGGTACAACTTGGTGCTTCCAGATAAAATAACCTTATTCAAAAAGCCAATTGCTCGGGTGACGCACGACGAACCTAGTTTTTATAAACAAATCAAACACACCCTCTGGCACGAAATAGCCCATTCATATGGTCTCGATCATGATAAAATCCATGAGATCGAGCGTAACTGGCAATAAGATAGTAGAATACAGAATTTGGAGTGTAGATTATTGAAGGGATTGCAGTTAGAAGATTAAAATTCCTATCCATCTTCGTGGTCTAGCGGCGGAGAGGCGAGCCGGTAGGCTCAAGCGCTCTCCGCCGGTACTCGGATGAAAACTATGAATTGAGTTCATCCAGTCTATGGATGATCTGACCACGGTTGAGCTGAGCAGGCATTTCGGCTTTGATCAGCGCCCTCTCAACCAACTCTAGTATTGCCCATGGATTTCTTTCTGTCGGGAGCTGGCTAATCCCAACATCAAGCACGGTGGTGGAACGATAGGGTGCTGGTCCACAATCATGAACGAACAGCTTCTCGGCAAGTGCAACCAGTGGCAATATGTTGCCCGCGTCAAATGGGATGGTAGTGACATGGTGAGTCACCGTTTTGCAACCGGACGTATGTTCCACAAGTGGCTCGAAAGTCTGTGTGAACTCTAGTTCCATGAGGGCAATTGGCCAACCTATGCGCGCACTCTGAATGCGCATCAGCGCAATCTCAACGGTTGGTATCTGAACACCTGACATAGTGGCTCCTTGGTGAGGAAGATGGATAGGAAGGTGCCTCTTGCGCAAGCAGGAGGATGATTGTAATTGTAGCATAAAACTATATTCTTATTGACATTTTGTAAAGTTTATGCTTAAATGCTTGTGTAAACCTAAAAAACAAATATGTCAGACCAAAAATCACCATACAATCCAGAGCATCCATTTAGCCATCCAGGTATAAATTTAGTTGAAGCATTACCGGACGGATGGGGCGTTAGTATTGATAACGTGGTACTCGAACAACTTGATGTACCTGCTTATGACGAAAATTTCGGCAAAGGAAATTGGAGTGTCTATCTTCATGAGGCAGATAATGCTTCAGCCACAGCAGCTGATATACAGTTCGATATCATAGTCCCGACTGAAATGCATTCAGATGAGATTGCTGAGGTTAACGACATGGAATTAATAAAAGGTAGCCGCATCACTAAAAATGGTATAGCAGTGCTAACACTTATCAAAGGAGGTAAAAAATAATGCTCAAACTAAAACACAAACACCACTTAGATTTCCCGCACATCGTCTTTCCACTAACGCACGATATGGCATTTAGCGCAGTCGCAGCAGATGACGATTATATAGCAAATCAGCAGCTTCATGATGATAACTGGCAGCTAGATGAACGACCTGATACGGTTGAACTCGCCCAATTTTGGCAGACTGTTGAGAACGATGTTCAAAATGACCCTGAGTGGGTTCACTTCTCAGACAATTAACCCTACTACTTATACATCACTTTTGTTATAGTTATGATAACTAATCACAAGGGGGATAAAGTATGGGTCAGGATAAAAGACCGCTCGGTAGTGAAAACAAAACGAAATCTATCGAGTCAGAAAACGTAGATTCAAACCCGGTCGTTACAGAAACGGTAGTGCAAAAACCAGTTAAACCAGTTAAACCTCGTCATAGCAAAGCATTTTCATTTGTCAGCATGCTTTTTCTGCTTACGCTACTTGCAACAGGAGTGATGGCCTATTTTTGGTACGAGACTGATCGAGATTTGCAGTCAGCTGAGTCGGACAGAGATAATGCAGTGAAACAGCTTGCACAGAGTGATTTTGAGCTTAAAAATGCCATATCTGATGCTGACGGTACTGGTTCTACTGGTGAACAGCTCAGTAAAGATGAGATGCTTGTTAAAACGGTGAACGCTTATGAAAAAGCCATCGGTGCGACTGAGTTTGCATTCACAAAGGATTCTAAAGTTTCTAAATCAGGTGATTTTGTAGGGTTTGGCCTCAGAGAAGCATTTTGTGTTTATAAATATCAGGATGGCGTATGGCTTCAGGCTTATTGCAGTCAAGGCGTAAACGATAGAACTGACGATATCCGACAAACCTGGGGCATTCCGGACGCAGTACTTAATCCTCCAGCTGAATCGTAAATAGCCATCTTTACAGAGGGAGCTATCTCTGTTACAATTGTGCATTGAATTACATAAATTAAAGGATCTTACATGAAGGCAGTTGTTCGTGTCGGCGGCAAGCAATACATCGTCGCTGAAAAAGAGTCCCTCCTGGTGGACCTCCTCCCGGAAGGAACGAAAGAACTCTCACTAGAACCGCTCATGACTTTCGATGACAACAACGTCGAAATCGGTGCGCCCCTCGTAGCTGGAGTCAAAATCAAAGCAACCGTCGTTGACGAACTCGTCAAGGGCGACAAATTGCGCATCATTCGCTACAAAGCGAAAAAACGCGTCCACAAAGAAATGGGCCACCGCCAGAAATACTCTCGTATTCAAATTGGTGCTATTAAGTAGGAGGGTCTCACCCCTCCGCTTCTTTTCGAACTAAATTCGAAAATTCGCTCCTCCCCCTAAAGATAAAAATCCTCCGCTTGTGTGGAGGATTTTTGTGTAAATCTATAATTTCTAAAAAGTAGGGACAAGCAGATAGTATTTACTAGTGCATCGAAGGACACGGCGGACAGTAGCTGCCCGCCGTGTCATGATCGAGTGGATCAGTTTTTTCCGTGAGGGAGGCCTCGGCGGAAATGACTGCGCAAATTGCCAATCCAAGGAGATTTTGCTCGTTCCTTCCGTCCCAGATGCAACGAATTCACGCCTGCCCGATGTATCGACCTGACTCGGGGCCAGAGATCGTCCTGCGGTAGGTTGAACTCGACATCTGGAGCAGTCCAATTGTTCATCGGGGCGTAAACAACCCGCATCACGAGCCGAGTGGGCTGCGATGGCAGAAGATGCCAACGTATGAACTCTAACCTCTGCGAAAAGCTAAAGGCTTTGGCCGGGTCATCTCGAAACAACGGAAACAGACTGGTCTTGCCAGAGGATGGTAGGTCAGTGAATCGTTGCGTAAAGAACACTGGTGAACCATCGGTAAGAAGGTAGCCGATAGGCCCCAACGTGTCTGTCCGGCCGAAGATCATCTCAGAATTTTCTATGAATTGATCCGCTGGTGATAGATCATCAAACGGATTGATCTGAGTATTCATCTCAATTCCTTATCTGTGAGTAGAGTGGTTATGGCACTAATGGTTGGCGATATATTCACGTAGATAACCTAAACATATCGCCAACCACACTATCTGCTTGTCAAAATACACTTCTGGAGTTGAACTCAACAAAAGTAATAATATTTTACTATAAATACATATTAAAGTCAATCTAACGACAATCATTTATTGCCATAATCGTGTTACAATAAGTGGTAAGAAAAGGGGAAAATACCTAAGGTGAGTAGTCCTACGATAATTGCGGTTACCAATCAAAAAGGCGGGGTTGGCAAGACGACGACGAGCGTTAATCTGGCGTACTGCTTGAGTAAAGCCAAAAAACGCGTTTTACTAATTGATTTTGATCCTCAGGGTAATGCCTCAAGTGGATTAGGTATTGATAAATCGACTTTAGATCGAACGATTCTTGATGTCATCGAGCGCCGAGTTAAACTTACTGATATCATCCAAAAGACTGATCATAAGCGCCTCGATGTCGCACCAGCGACCCCACAACTTGCTAACGCCGAGGTTGAGCTAGCCAAGGCCGACCAGCGGTTTGTTAGGCTGCGTCAAGCGCTTGAAGGTCTCGAAGGCTATGATGTGGTTATTATTGATAGTCCACCGAGCCTTAGCCTCCTAACGGTCAATGGGCTGATTGCTGCACAGCACATCATACTGCCGGTTCAGGCAGAGTTCTACGCACTCGAAGGCCTCGGTCAGCTACTCGAGACTATCAAACTGATTCGCAAAGGCCTCAATCCGACGCTTGAGCTACTCGGTGTACTCGTCACCATGATGGACACTCGTACCACGCTGTCAAAGCAAGTCCACGATGAAGTCCAGAAATTTTTCCCAGACAAAGTATTCGAGACGACAATTCCTCGTAATGTTCGCATCGCTGAAGCCCCAAGTCATGGACTGCCGGTTGGCGCCTATGATCGCTGGAGTAAAGGCGCTCGGGCCTACGCTTCGCTGACAACTGAAGTCATCAAACGACTCAACGAGAGAAGTGCGTAATGGCTAGTTCACCTAAAAAGTCAGGATTAGGCAGGGGATTTGAGTCATTAATACCGACCGACACCTTCGATGAGACATTTGACGCTACGGCGACTCAGGACAATAAAGTTTCTGACCTGCGTTACATAGCCCTAACGGATATCGAGCCCAACCCTGATCAGCCGAGGACGAATTTTGACGAGGAGAGTCTCAATGAGCTGGCTATGTCAATTTCTGAACATGGCATATTACAGCCAATTGTTGTGACGACACGCAAGGGTGGTTACGTAATCATCGCTGGTGAGCGGCGTTGGCGCGCTAGTAAGCTAGCAGGTCTTAGTAAAATTCCAGCCCTGGTACGAAGCGTGACTGACCAGCACAACCTTGAGTTAGCATTAATTGAGAATCTCCAGCGTAAAAATCTTAATCCTCTTGAGACGGCGACCGCGTATCGCAAATTGACCGTGCAGTTCAACATGACTAATGAACAGATTGCCAAACGCGTTGGTTATAACAGCGCTAATACGATTAGTAATGTCCTGAGACTTCTGAAACTGCCAGACCCTGCAAAACTAGCTTTAGCGGCTGGTGATATCAAAGAAGGTCACGCCCGCCAAATCCTGGCACTCGATGGTGACGAAACTGCCCAGCAAACTCTGCTGGACTATGTAGTCAAAGAAGGTTGGAGCGTTCGCAAAGCTGAGCAGTTTGTCATCGGCTATAAGCGCGGTGGTGTCAAACCGAAAGAGTCCGACTCAGTCCGTCACACCCAGACCGAAACGCCGCTGACAAAAGCGCTGGCAACCAAATTAGAATTACCAGTCAAACATAAAACCACCGCCCATGGTGGGCAAATCATCATCGCCTACGCTGACGATGATCAGCTGAAGCGTATCGAGCAGTTACTAAAATAGTCGGGTTCTAAAAATCAGCTGAAACTTTATCAAACGGGAAGATGCGGAAGGCAACTGGCCCGACAATGTCACTATATGGCACAGTACCGAGTCCATTACGCGAGTCGAGCGAATCATTACCTGAGTGGTTGTCACCGATCACGAATATTTCACCTTCTGGGACGACTTCATCAACTTTACCAGTCACTGGTGTTGGCTCGATATTAGCATCCTGATATGGGTCGATAGCTTCGGCGCTAGCAGGTTTGAATACCCGTGCGACGCCGTTTTTGACCACCACACGCTCACCAGGATAGCCAATGACACGTTTGACGATGTATTCGTCACGTCCAGCACTATCGAAGCGAGGGTTTTTAAACACAATAACGTGACCGCGCTTCGGAACATAGTCATCACCCTGGATAGCGTCGAATGTCACAGGAACTCGGTTTACGATTAATCGATCGTTGGTATACATGGTCGGCTCCATGCTTGGACCAAGCACCGAGAAGCTACGGAAGACAAGGGAATTGATTAGCCAAGCGCCGATAATAACGGCAATTATGAAAAATAAGATACCAAATATGTCTTTGAGAGGTTGGTTGCGTTTAGTTGTTTCCATGCTTATCTAGCATACAGCGTTTGGTGCCAAATGCGCCAGTCTTTGATTATAAATACAAAATGCTGACGTTTACCTTTTGTCCATCTGGCGCTATACTAAAATAAGTTTTTATGAAAAAAAGACCCCCGCAAAACATTGATGGATTTATACCTAGAAGGCGCAACTCCAGCCAGGTTGATGGCCAGCGTCTAGGACTGGATTCTTTGCCAGTTCCTGATAGATTTTTAGATAAACCACCTGAAATTAGCGCTCATCCACAGCGAACCAGACAAATTGGCGAGACTGCCATAGACGAAGCAAATCTAGATGGTATAAACCCATCATTTGATGCAGAGCCGCCTAAGAAGAAAAAGCGTTTTCAACGTCCTGACTGGCTGACGTATAAACGTATGCTCATTGGCCTCGCTGTACTGGCTGCACTCATATTTGGCTATCTGGGTGTTCGGTTTATTATCGCCAGCATGAGTGTGTTTGACGGTAATCTACTAGATGTATTTTCATCTAAATCTCTTAAAAAAGATGAGTTTGGTAGGACAAATATAGTGCTGTTTGGCACGAGTGAAGATAGTAGGGCGCACCAGGAAAATGGAGCAGGAAGTGATCTGACAGATTCTATTCAGGTCATTAGTGTTGACCAAGAAACCAAAGATGCTGTGATGTTTAGTGTGCCTCGTGATTTGTGGGTGAGCTACGGCGAGTCATGCGTCTCAGGGTTTGAAGGCAAAATAAATGTTGTCTACGAATGTGGCAAAGAAAATGGCGGTGAAAAAGCCGGGGCGAAAAAACTGATGGACATCATCGGGCAAAATTTTGACCTCGAGATGCATTACTACGCAAAAGTAAATTACAGTGCCGTTGAAGATGCGGTCAATGCCGTTGGTGGTGTGACAGTGACGATTGATAGCGATGATCCTCGAGGTATATTTGATCCAAACTTTGACTGGCAATGTAACTATACCTGTAACCTCGTGAAGTATGAAAATGGACCCGCGAAATTGAATGGTAAAGAAGCGTTAGCACTGGCTCGAGCTCGAAATGCTGCTGGCGGTTATGGACTCGGTGGCGGTAATTTTGACCGCGAGGCCAATCAGCAGAAAATCATGCTAGCCATCAAAGATAAAGCCACGAGCGCTGGTACTTTGACTAACCCAGTGAAACTATCTGGTCTAGTCGATACACTTGGTAACAACGTCAGGACAAATTTTGCAACTGGTGAAATACGAACGCTTGCAGGACTCGGCAATGATATTAAGCCGGCCAGTATCAAACGCCTCAGTCTGGTAGATGTCAAAAACCCTGTCATGACCACGGGTAATATTAATGGCCAATCAATCGTGCAGCCAGTAGCTGGCATTAGTGATTTTTCTGAAGTGCAACGCTACGTACGAAGTGCGCTGACCAAAGATGCGTCAAATACCGAAGAAGCAGCTATTACGGTGCTGAACGCGTCTGACACCCCAGGAGTGGCTGCCAAATACCAGCGTGAACTTTCAACCAAACGAGTTATTGTCTCAGAAATCGGTGATGCACCGACTGGTGTGACTTCACAGCCAATTGAGTGGTATGACCTGACGGGCGGCGAAAAGCCAAAGACTGCCGAGAAAATTAAAAAAGCTCTTGGAGTAAGTTCAAGTGGTAATTCATTGCCGGCTGGCGTGCAGGCCGACGCGGACTTTGTTATACTGGTAGGAAATGGAGCTACTTAAATCAGCTAAACGGCGTTCGCGCCTCAGTGACATTCTGTATGTCGCATTTAACGTACTTTTTGCGGCCGCTGTGTTTGGCTTTACGGTCGCATTTACGCCGCCTTATTTTGCGTATTTACTAGTACTTCTTAGCAAATGGCGAGTGTTTGCTGTACGACCTCGGTTTTGGTTTGCAAACTTACAGGCTAATATGGTGGACGTGTTGGTCGGGCTTAGTATCGTAACGCTGATTTGGCAGGGTAGTGAGTCATTAGCTCTGCAAATATTCCTTGCCGTACTATACGGAATATGGCTCTTGGTGCTCAAACCCCAGTCGCGCCGACGCTGGGTAGTCATGCAAGCTTCTATTTCGCAGTTTCTCGCGATTACAGCGCTATTTAGCTTATCTTACCTCGCCTATGCTTCAATTATCGTGGCGCTTGGTTGGGTTATCGGCTACGTTGCAGCTCGCCATGTACTCATGCATCACGAAGAATCTGAGGCAACATTACTGAGTCTGTTTTGGGGGCTTGTAAGTGCCGAGCTAGCCTGGCTTGCGTACCACTCGACTACCGCGTACGGCGTACCAGATGTGCTTTTGATCCCACAAGTCGCCCTCATTACAGCAGTACTTGGGTTCGCTATATATACTTTGTACCAAAAATATCGGGAAAATGACGGCGTTGCTTCATTTAAAGGCATTGGTAGGAAGCTGCTATTTTCTGGATTGCTATTGATACTACTCATCGGACGAGAAATAGCGACCGTAATTCAAACGTTGTAACGACATAAAAGGGGATATATGAAAAAAGATTCGAAGACCACCGCAGACACCACTCAAACAAATGGTATACAGACTACTATCCAGCCGCATAATGGGTGGCGAAATGTTGGACTTATATTTATGACGTTTATTGCTGGATTTTTTGGTGCCTGGGCATTTGTTGGCCTCGGACTCGAAGGTGATGCATTCCCAGATAAAATATCTGAAACTCGTCAAAAAGTTATCTCAGAAGGAGATGTTGTCGCTGATATTGCTGAGCAAGTCTCACCGAGTGTTGTTTCGATCGTGACTGAGTCCACGGTCCGTGATCGTACGAGTTTCTCTGGTGGTTCACGAGTTCAGTCAGGAGCTGGCACTGGAGTGATCATCAGTAAAGATGGTTACGTTTTGACTAACCGCCATGTCATTCCAGACGGGACGAGTGATCTAGAGATTGTGACAACTGATGGTAAAACCTACGAAAACGTCCGTGTCGTTGGACGTGATCCGCAAAATGACCTCGCATTTTTGAAAATAAATGGGGTTGATAATTTGCAGCCGGCCGTCATCGGCGATTCATCTGAATCGAACGTTGGTCAGCGTGTGGTTGCTATCGGTAATGCACTTGGTCAGTTTGACGCCACGGTGACCTCAGGTATCATATCTGGTGTGAACCGCTCAGTCCAGGCTGGTGATCGTCTGACGGGCATTGAGAATCTGACTAACCTATTGCAGACAGACGCTGCTATTAATCCAGGTAACTCAGGCGGTCCACTGGTGAATATATCCGGTGAAGTCATCGGTATCAATACTGCAGTCAGCCAGGACGCCGAAGGAATTGGCTTTGCGATTCCGATAAATGACGCCAAAGGACTGATCGAAGGTGTGCTGGAAAATGGTACAGTCGAGCGAGCTTATCTCGGCGTTCGTTACCTGACAATTACACCTGATATTAAAGAAGAGTTTAAACTCGATGAGTCGAACGGCGCTTACATTATCGATGGAAACAGCGAAGGCGCAATTATTGACGGTAGTCCAGCTGACAAGGCAGGTTTGAAGAGCGAAGATATCATTATCGAAATAGACGGCGTTGAGCTGAGTGGTCGTAATAATCTTGTTAGTGAACTTTCGCAGCACCGCCCAGGTGATAGCGTCGAGATGAAATACGTTCGTGATGGTAAAACTAAAACGACGACAGTCACACTCGAAAAACTAAAAAACTAAGCAGTGAGTCGAAGTAAAAGGGCGAAGTTTTGTCTTTTTACTTCAGAAAATTGATCAGAATATTCTACTATCGCATCAAACTGACGTGGGTCAGCCTCAAGAAGTAAGTAACCTCTACTGACAAGTAGTTGTGACGCCTGATCGATAAGCTTCTTTATGAGTAGCAGTCCATTATCATCGGCGTACAGCGCTTCGGCTGGCTCATGATCAAGCTCGGGCGACGTCTCCCAGGTCGGATCAACATACGGAAGGTTCGATACAATCAGGTCGTATTGCTCTGGGCTGTCCTGGTGTAACCAGTGCTCGAGTAGGTCGCTTTTTAGATAAGTAACATCTTCGACGCCAAGTGACTGACTGTTTTGCTTCGCTACATCGAGGGCAGCTTCTTCGACATCACTGAGTGTGAGTTTTGCGTCTGGTAACTCTAGTTTTGTACTCAAGCCGATACAACCACTGCCACAACCGACATCGAGTATACGGAGTTGGGAGTTGGGAGTTAGTGATTGGGAAACTGCTAATTCTTTTATTATCTCTATTAACTCCTCAGTTTCGGGTCGAGGTATGAGTACATCAGGCGTAATCACAAACTCGCGTCCATAGAATTCTTTGTGGCCAGTCAAGTAGGCAAGTGGTACGCGTTTTGCACGCTGAGTTACCATATCGTCTATGCTCGCCAGCTCCGAATCACTAAGTATGTATCCAGCATGCGTGATGAGCCAGGTTTTATCTTTTTGTAAAACATGAGTAGCAATAAGATCTGAATCAAGTGCAGCACTCGGTATGTCGGCCGCAATGAGCTGGTCTTTTTTTTCTGCAAGGCACTGGGAAAGCGTCATTTTAGTGAATTATGCTTTGTTTTCAGCGCCAGCAGCTTTTAGCTCACGTTCATAAGCCGCTAAACGCTCTACTAGGTCGTCAATGTCACCGTTCATAGCCTGTGGGATACCAGAGCGAGAGTAGCCAATGCGGTGATCGGTGATGCGATCTTGTGGATAGTTGTAGGTGCGGATTTTTTCGCTGCGGTCGCCTGAGCCGATGAGTGAACGACGGGCTTCGGATTCTTCAGCTTGCTCTTTGTCATTTTTGATCTGAAGCAAGCGCGAGCGGAGGACTTTCATGGCTTTTTCTTTGTTTTTGATCTGTGATTTCTCGTCTTGGTTGCTGACTACCAGACCAGATGGCTCATGGGTAATGCGAACGGCTGAGTCGGTGGTGTTGACTGACTGACCACCGTTACCGCCAGCGCGGTAAATGTCGATACGGAGATCGCTTGGGTTGATCTCGAGGTCGGTTTCTTCGGCTTCAGGTAGGGCAGCCACTGTTGCCGTGCTGGTATGAATACGACCCTGTGACTCGGTCGCCGGAATGCGCTGGACGCGATGGACGCCAGATTCGAATTTAAACGTCGCGTAGGGTGAGTCGCCTTTGACGGAGAAGATAACTTCTTTGTAGCCACCTGAGTCGCTTCGGTTTTCGCTCATAAGCTCAGTTTTATAGTCGTGGGTTTCGCAAAATCTCAGATACATACGGAGTAGGTCACCAGCGAATATGGCGGCTTCGTCACCACCAGCGCCAGCTCGAATCTCGACGATGATGTTTTTGTGATCATTAGGATCTTTTGGCGTCAGCATAACGAATAGTTTTTCATTGAGCGCATCTAATTCTTTTTCTAGTTCTGGCAGTTCTTCTTTGGCGAGGTCGGCTAATTCGTCTCCAGCGCCAGAGAGCTGTTTGGCTTCTAGGATTTGCTGTTTCAGAGCAGCTTGGCGCTCGCCAGCCGTGATGAGCTCATCGATTTCACTCAGTCGGCGAGAGTTTTTGGCAAAGTCTGGGTCGGCATAGGCATTAGGCTGCGCGAGCAGTTTTGAAAGCTCAGTTTTTTCTGCGATAAGGTCTGCGACGTTTAGCGTGATATTACTCATGGTGTTTCTAGTATCTCATTATTAGTGATAAAAATAAAAACCAGCCGCGTGATATGGTACGTGGCTGGTTTGAAATTCGTAGCTAGGCTGCTTCGTCTTCGCTGTCTTCTTCGGCTTTTTTAGCGGCTGCACGAGCGGCAGTTTTTTTAGCTTTAGACGCCAGAGCTGCTTTGCGCTCTTCGGCGGCTTTTTGACGAGCGGCGAATCGGTCGACACGTCCCTCAGTGTCGATAACACGCTCTTCACCAGTAAAGAATGGGTGTGAGGCACTAGAAATGTGAAGCTTGACGAGTGGGTACTCGTTGCCGTCTTCCCATTTGATGGTGTCACTGGTCTGAGCAGTTGATTGTGTCAAAAACGCAAATTTAGCGTCATCATCCTGAAATACGACAGGTCGGTAAGTAGTAGGGTGTAAATCTTTTTTCATAGTCAATAGGAGATTGTAGCTGACTAGGGGTGAAATGTCAAAGGTATAGATATGAGAAACCCGCCGGAGAAACTCCGTGGTGAAAGTGTAATACTTCCGACGGGTTCTCTACGGCAGGTGTGGAGATTGGCTATGCCTCAGTCTCAGCTTGCGTCTTGTGAGCGGGGTGATCGGGCTGCTGGGGGCTTTGATGTTTCGCGCAGCCACACTCTGGGTCTTCGCAGACTCGATGATTATGGCAGTTGCAGGCATTACCGTCACAGCGATAGTTTTCCATTTTTCTATTGCGACGATTGCTGGTAGTGAGCAAGTAGATGACGACAGGCACAGTCAAGGCACTAATCACTAACCCTGTTGTCATCACGATGTTCAAAAATGTTTCATGATCAACAGCGTTAGCGAGGATAATCATGCTTCCAAAGATAAACACTGTAGACGCAAGCATAAATGCTAGTAATCGCTTTTGTGCTGACTTGACCTTGCTCAGACTAGTCACTGATTTCTGCTCTGAAGACATAAGGTGCTCCTTCTCAGAGAGTGGGCGAGATAGCTTAAAATTATTATAACAATTTAACTATATATGTCAATGATACGCATACTCTATTAGATCAATATTTGTGCATAATGCTTGACATAAAGTTGTATATTTGCTATAATATATATTATGACTATAGAAACAAATTCAGATACAGCAAATATGGCGGAATGGGAGCGAGAGCTATTAGGGCTGCTTGATGCGGGAACCAATCGCGGACTTAATCCTGATGCGGTAGAGTATTATCAAATACCGGAATACACCATACCTGAAACTTCTCGAGATCTAGCTCGTGCAGCGTTTGCTAAGACAAATCGAAAACAGGACCATGGGACTCGAGGTCAAAAATCGAATTATCAAAATGACAATCCTGACGGGATTTATGTTTCAGTTGAGCAAATGAAACATTCAGAAGGAGTGCCCAAAAGAGTGTTGAGACTACGTCAGCGTTATGCTGGCTATGACGAAGCTCATGATCCGAACGCAGAGCATATCACTATCCAGCACGACCTAATCGCTGAAACGACTGAGGATACCGTAGAATTAGGTTCTGAGTACGCAGGTAGTAGTGGATCAGGCTATAGCGCAGAAGAAATAAGCAAGATGCGTGAAACTGCTTTAAAAACTGGTTTGCGAGCTGAGCTTGAGGAGCATGGTGAGATACCTTCGCTTGAAGACGCAGGAGCTTGGATGCGTGGCGCTGATTTTGCAAATTTGAGTGTATCGAGGACGCGAGAGCGAAACCAAAGTCTGCACGATTATTATGACGCCGACCCAGACGGCGACTCGGCAGACTACGTCGACGGCTACAGTTTCACTGATAAACCGTAGCTCTGACTCATAAAAGAGTATTAATACCACCCCTCACTGCTAGGGGTGGTATTTTAATTCACGATGTCACTCACTCTTGTTGTGAATTGTATATGGTAAACTATAACTAGTAAAACCAGCAAAAAATAAAAAATGAATACCATACATACAGATGAGCTTTATAAGACAGGTGAGCATAATCCTTTCTTAGATTTACTGTCTGATTCAGGTGTTCCGGTAACAGAGCTAGATGGTCATTCTAGCGCCGAAGTTGCGCCGTATGATGTCAGCGAGGCGATTGATGAATTTAGAGGTGCTAATCCTGAGGCCGCTAGTGTGCTTGAGACTATGGATAAAAGACGGTTGTCTCAGCGAGAGCTCAAGAATACTGTATATAACTATTACGAAGAAGAGCCCCCAATATCTGTGCGTGAGTTTCTTAATAGGCATCGATCGCTAGAGCAGACAACTACAACTATTGAATTCCTTGAAAACGGTATGCACCCTGAATCTGTGGCGAATAATGACAGAATAATATATGAGGTGCTCGCTAGGAGTAGTGAAGAATCTGATGATCCTGCGATGACCAGACAGCTGCTATTTGATCTACTATCTTGCGATGGTATAGAACTGGATCAGCCGGATAGCGAAC
>Ga0209309_10003016_pt1 | contig 14812 bp, 13 predicted proteins | sample COGITO_mtgs_1204_2_FD_184807 | JGI IMG/M metagenome (GOLD analysis project Ga0209309, IMG submission 184807) | Pelagic marine microbial communities from North Sea - COGITO_mtgs_120412 (SPAdes) (version 2) | ecosystem: Environmental > Aquatic > Marine > Epipelagic ...
AGGTCCGCCGGTGTTTGTGACTTTACTTCCGGCTTCGGCAAAGCAAAGCATAACCATTGCCATTAACAACCCACAAAAAAGATAAGCAATGATGCTGGATGCTCCCATATAACTGGCTACAATTGCAGGCAACACAAAAATACCAGACCCAATGATAATGTTGACGATATTAGCCGATAAGCCAAATACACCAACCCTTCTTTTTAAACCTTCGTCTTTTTTAATCATAATTTATCTTTATTTAAAAGAACCATTATCCACATCTTTTATAAACTTAATCAATCCTGCGAAATAAGTTTTTGAAAAGAGTAATGTTAAATATGGTTTTCATACTGATTGATTTTATTTAGTTTCATTCGCTTTTAAAACCCGCAACAGATTTCCTCCAAGGATTTTATCAATAGCTGTTTCGCTATAGCCTTTTTCAACCAAAGCTTTTGTAATCAAAGGATAATCGGTAACATCATCCAACTCTTTTGGTGGCAGAAAAATTCCATCAAAATCGGAGCCGATGCCCACATAATCCACGCCCACCAAATTGATGACGTATTCTATATGTTGAATTACCATTTCAAAAGGTGCCCGAAGTTGTTGGGATTCATCTGCATATTTTACGTAGATACTTTGTTGAGCGATAAATGGATTCATCCCAGCTTGCATGAGGGAATCTATTTCGGTTTTGTGTTTTTCAAGAAAGGCACTTTCCCTTTTATCAACAGTTGGATCAATAAACCCTGAATTAAAATTGATTTGAACAACGCCGCCATTTTTTGCAATCGCTTTTATTTGATCGTCTTTCAGATTTCGAGGATGTGGACAAAGTGCATAAACCGAACTGTGGGAAGCAATAATGGATTTTTTGGTGGTAGCGATAACATCGTAAAACGTTTGTTCACCAACGTGCGAAATATCGACCAACATTCCCAAACTGTTCATTTTTTGAATTATTTGTTTCCCAAAAGCTGTAAGCCCTTTTTTACCTTCGGAATTTTTAGCACCTTCCGCATTGGTTTCATCGGAAGCACTTGTTGCCCATGGGGTAGAGTTGTTCCAAGTTAACGTAATATACCGAACGCCTCGGTTGTAAAGTGCTTCAAGGTTGCCCAAATCGTTTTCAAATTGATGACCGCCTTCCACACCAATTAATGCTGCAATTTTTTTCTGCTTAACGGCTTTTAAAAGTTCTTTGGAATTGGCGACTTTCACAATTTTATCTGGATTTCGTTTTATTACGGCATCCAAACTATCTATTTGGCGGTTGGCAAAAGCATACGGATTTACTTGTTCGCCATCGCTCCAAACGGAAAAGAATTGAACATCAACACCACCTTCTTTCATCCTGTTGAGGTCGCTGTGGGTTTGGCCTTTTAAATTGGTGTCAAAAATTAGATTCCGCTCCATTGTTTGGCTTAGAAAATCGTTGTGAGTGTCTACCAAAATTGCTTTGTTGTGAATCTTTTGATAATTCTGGGCGCTTAATTGAAGCGTTGCGAGTAAGCTGAAGAGAAGTAATTTGGCTTTCATATTTTGTTTTTTTGTATTGTTGTTTTATTTTTTATCTTTCAATTCTTGGTCTATCAATTTAATAAGTGATTGTATTTCCTTTTCAAATTTAGGATATGCATCTAATTGTAGCGGATTACCACCAGCAACAAATCGAAACATATAATTTTCAAATTCTTTTGACCGCAACAAGTTTTTATTGCCTTGTTTACGCTGAGCTAGATCTATTCCAATCGCTTTTGAAAATCCCATATCATCAATGAAGCTCCTAAAATCGCCGTATTGAGTTAAGTAATTCTTGAGGTAATCAGTAGCTTCAGCTACCTGTTCTTCCTGTGACCGTACCCGATTAACTTTTCCCTCCCAAGAAGCAAGTAAACCGCTAATGCTGTCATTCCTTATTTCTTTTAATCCTCCAGAATAGATAATTTGGTTCAAGGCCCCATTTTCATTAAAAAAAATAATATCCTCACTAAGAACGGCATAGATTAATTGCGATAAATCAGGTTCTGTAAGATTATCTATCAGGCTATCATTATTCATTATATTAAGAATTTTATAAGCATTGTTCAATGTGCCAGACAACTCCTCTTTTTCTGCCGAGAGTGATTTGAGGTTATTTACCATTTCTCCTTTAATCTGTATCAAATAGTTTTCTTGTTGCTTTTGAATGGTGTGTTCTTGCTGTTTTTTATTCAAATAAAGGGCAATCAAAATACCGATAACCACAAGGATTATTTCGCCTATGGCATAGAGCAGGTATTTCGAAAAACGATTCTCTTTTATCATGCGTTGTCTTATATGTCTGAAAAATTTAATCATGAAACAGCCATTCTATTGAGCTAAATAATCTTTAATGTCCCTTCTTAGTCCTTGAGCTATTTCAAGGTACTTCCTATGATTTCTAATCACATTCCCATGTGAATTGCACTCCAACCGGATATGATTTCTTCCGCGTGGGCTCATAATGCCAGCTATTGCATTGTTTCTTCTTTCAACAGAGTCCTGCAAGTAGGGGATTGGAAAAGATATGTTGAACTCGAACTCAAGTCCTTCCAACTCTTTCATCCAATAAGCGTTCAACGATGTCATCTCGTCATATTGAACTTTGTACAAGAGCGTACTCCAATCCAAGGTATGGGTGTAGTACTTATTAATCCTAAATGCCAATGAATCATTCGAGCACAATTCGGAGATACCTAGATTCTTAGCTTTCTCATAACTCAGGACGGTCATGGTAAATGGACGTGCTGTACCATCGAATAGCTTGAACAAGGTGTCTGTGGCAGTGGTAGAGAAGTCTGATTTCCGCATATGACGTTCTAAAAAGACCAACCTTGACACCGTAAAATCGATGGATCGGTTGAGGCCCGCAATATCTTGATCAAGATCTTTGACAATGCCTCTCAACAACTCATTGCTTTGGGTCCTATTAACCCGTTCTTGATTCCAGTTGTTGATGCTCAAGGCAATCAAAATACCAATGACCACAAGAAGTATTTCGCCAATGGCGTATTTTAGGTACCTGCCTGCCGGCAAGGCAGGTTTGGTGGTTTTGCCTTGTGCTAAAAGGTTTTTACGGATGTTTCTAAATAATTTAATCATCTTCTTTAAGTTTGGTCAACAATTCTTGGGTCTTTATTTTCTGTTTGTTCAGTAATCTATAATGAATAATTGCCAATTGGTATCTGTAATTTATCGCATTGATCATAAAAAGCTGTTTCTCGGGAATCTGCAGATTCGACCGTGTAATTGCTTTTAAATCAGCTTCATTTAGGCTCACAATGTCAGTTGATATTTCGACAGGAATATCTGATAAAATACCTTGAAACATGTTTCTTTCATAAAGGTCGGTAGATTGAATCTCAGTCAATTTGAGCATTTCGGGAACAAATACAGCATCGGTAAAAAGATTGTTGTTTTTATTGATGACTTTTTCAATACGTTCCATTTCTTGGTAATACTTTATCAACTCGTTTTTTAAGCCATCATTACTGATAATATCGATATTTCCCGACGACAGCAATTCAATGTAAGTTGGATTGTTTTTTACAAAAGTCATCCGTGCCATTAGTTTGCCAATGGAGGCAGTAAAGGTGCTATCAACCTTAAATTTGTGATTTGCTTTGTAATAAATGATAATCGGTTTCGCAGCTTTCAGAATTTCAAATTCGAAAGCCATTTGTTGCTCTATGGATATGAGTTGTTCTTCCAAATCTCGTTGAATATTAGATAAATACACAGTTTCCTTATAGTGCTTAATCTTGTTGGAATTCCAGTTATTGATGCTCAAGGCAATCAAAATACCAATAACCACAAGTATTATTTCGCCTATGCCGTATTTGATATAGCGACTGGTTTTTCCTTCTGCGAGAAGGTTTCGGCGGATATTTCGGAAAAGTTTAATCATATTATTCAGGCTTCGTTGCTTCAATTATTTTATCTATCAACCTATCGGTTTCTTCAAGCCTTATAACAACTTCTTTATGTAACCATAATGAATTATCTAATAAATTTTCAAATGCCACATTTTGGAATAATGGATAATAAATGGGCTTTACTTTAGATTTTCCTCCCCAACGAAGGTTTGCATTTGCGTCCATTTCTTTAAAGGAAATGAAAGGAAGTAAATAGGGTAAGAAGATGTCGTTATTCCACGAATCAAGTTTTTCAAATCTAATTTTACGAATTTCTGCCAAAGAGTTCCATTGATAGAGAAGTGTACTTATGGTATCGTCCTTAAAAAGATTCAATCGTCCATTTTGAAGAATATTATTGACTGCATTATTTGCAAAAGCTATTTCGTTTGATGGGAACGATTGAAAGAGTAGGCTATCTAGATTATGCTTTAAAAGTTCTTCTTCAGGGAGACCTATTAAATTCATTAATGCTATGCTGGAATTCATAGCTTGCTCTTCAGCCATTCTATTGTTATTAATTGCTTTTTTATTCTCTTTAAATTCTACATGCAGTTTTGTAATCAACGCTTTTCTTTCTAAGGAATCTAATCTGTTTTGATTCCAATTGTTAATTGAAAGCGCAATTAAAATCCCAATGACCACGAGGATTATTTCGCCTATGCCGTATTTGAGATAGCGACTGGTTTTGCCTTCAGCGAGAAGGTTTTTGCGGATATTTCGGAATAGTTTAATCATTAGTTTTAGGTATGTATTTATCTACTAATGGGATAAGTGTTTTAATATTTTCTAAACCATTGTTAAGCATTAGAAGTGTGCTTTCTGCATTGCCCAAATTAATTTTAAGCGCTGTTTTAAAAGAATCATCATTTTTAAGTTTAACATAGTCTAATGGAATGCCATATTCCACATACTTCCAGTCGGAAAAATGGGTGCGTACATAAGGTAAAAATGTATTGATAAACTCATATAAATCGTCATTTGTATCTGTTTCAATAGCATCTATTGAAATCTCATAATATTCAATAAGGTTATCTCGTAGGTCTAGATTTTCAATTCTTTCTAAACCTAAATTTTTCAATAAGCCATATCCATTTGGGATTAATTTAATTTTCCGGGCTATCATTATTCTACCTAAATCTTCGTTAATAGTACTATCTAAAGGTTTATCATTAGTAAGTAATTGGATAACCTGATTTTGAATCTTTATATCTTCGCGTTTTAATTTAAGTGTCTTAACTATAGCAAGACTATCTCCTATTAGGTTTTCTCGTACTTCTGAAAGCCCTTTTATTATTTGTTTGTTTTGTTTTCTGTTTTCGTTCCAGTTATTAATGCTCAAGGCAATCAAAATTCCAATAACCACGAGGATAATTTCGCCGATGGCGTATTTTAAATACTTGGTGGTTTTACCTTCATTAAGAAGGTTTCTACGGATGTTTCGGAAGAGTTTAATCATTGGTTAGTTTTTTTATAATCATTGTCCGTGTTAATGAAATTGAAAATACACACTCAACTTTCTCTGTATTGGTATTATGAGCAACCCTTCCAAAGCTGCTACTTACACAGCAACTTTTATGTTTAGTGAAACTTTTAAAATTGAAATCGCATGTATAAAAACTAAGGCATAACCCAAAGCGGGAAATCTGTTATAAAAATCCCGCTTTTAAATAGGTCTATTTGAATTTTGATAGCTCGTTTATTAATTTTTTTCGGGAGGTGTTATGGTATAACCCAAAGCGTTAACTACAGCCAAATTATCATAATAGATTACTGATCTTTGTATTTTACCATCCTTAACATCGGCAGTAAATTGATAGGGCAAAACGATATCTTTACCATCTTCTCTAAACGAATACGTACCCCAAGTAGATACCCAATCTCCTTTTAAATCGCCATCTAGCACTCTAAATGTATTAGTTACATATTCATTTTTTTCATTGGTACGGACTTTATGTGCTTCTTTCCAGTTAGCAATATGTTCTGCTTTTGTTTCCGTATCCCCATCACTAGGTCCAGTGCCGACATAGCCATCGGACAATAAACTTTCTACCACAGCCATTTTGTTGTTTACTAAGGCGTCTAAATAATCGGAAACGACTTTTAGGTCTTCGTTAGCAGTAGGATTTTCTACTACAGTTTCTTGGTAACTTTTCGCTTGAGCAAAACTATTTTGTCCTATAAATAGGAATGCTACGATTGCGAGTGTTTTTAATGTTTTCATTTTTAAAAAGATTTAAAGATTAATTAATGTCAAAGTAAATTACTGATAATCAAATGACAATGAAATTGGTTTAGGACGAATTAATATAAATCCTGTCCCAAACGATCAATTTATTTATCGAATAAGATTGAAATAAAGCTGAAATTGGAAAATTTAGACGGTAATCTGATTCTTGACAGTTGATTCGAAACCTACATTCAAGAATTTATTTGGTGTTATTTTACCAAGTAATACCGAGCCATGTTATGCTTATGAATCGGGTAAATTTGAATTAAAACAGTCTCTAAAAATTTTCCAAGCCCCCATTTCTTGCTTCCATAATTGGATGGTTTTTCCATTATCTAATTCACTTCCATCGGCATGACTTAAATTATAGATAGATTGAACGCCTATGACATCGATATGGCCATATACGGTTGTGGATACTACTTCGTATTTAGTAAATCCTTGTTCAATAAATCCAGCAAGTGCAACTTGTATATTGTCTCTTCCTTTTGATGAGGGCGCTCCACCGGCCATAAATTCGGCATCCGCTGTGTAACAATCAGCAACTCCAGCGGCATCTTTGTTAGCCATAGCTTGAGCAAAGATGGCGTTGCGTTCGGCAATAGCCTCTTTTACTTCACCGAGACTTTCCGTTTTTTTGTCATTTCTTGTAGTTTCTTTTGAGTTCATATCAGTCAATTTATTTGGTTGCCTACTCTTTTCGGTTTTCAGCTTTCCCGCTACTATTATATTATATCCTTTTCAGGGATTATTAAAGTCGATCTATTTTTAAGGCCAGGTCTATATAGGCTTTTATGAAGTGCTTTTAAGCACTTGGCAATCTGATGATAAATTCGCAACCTTCTCCTTCTTTAGTTATCACATTTAATTCTCCTCCATGTGCCAAAACAATATCATAACTTAAGCTTAAACCTAAACCAGTACCTTGTCCTGAAGGTTTAGTGGTGTAAAATGGTTGAAAAATTTTTTCCAAATCTTTATTCGGAATACTAGTACCATTGTCGAGCACGCTTATTTCAATTTTTCCACTCCCATTTTTTGTGCTTACCGAAACTGTTGGTATATAAGGCGTTTCAGAACTTTTACCCTTTGTTGTTTTCTGTTCTTCTTTCATGCTGCGCTCTGTACACGCATAAAAAGCATTGGAAATTAAGTTTAAAATCACCCTTCCAATATCCTGTGGAACGATATTTAACCTTGGCAAAGCCTTATCATAATTGGTTTTTAGTGTTGCATTGAAAGATTTGTCTTTCGAACGAAAACCGTGATATGCCAATTTTAGATAATCATCCGTCAATTTGTTGATATTAGTTACTTCTCTGGCTCCTGTACCTATTCTACTATGTTGAAGCATTGCTTTTACAATACTATCGGCACGATTGCCATGATGAGCAATTTTTATAAGGTTTTGTTTTATATCATTTACATCTTGTTCTACAAACTCATAATTACCGCTATTTATGTTTACCAAAAGTTCATCCAGAAGATCGCTGCTTACTTCACTAAAATTATTTACAAAGTTTAAGGGATTTTGGATTTCGTGCGCAATGCCAGCGGTAAGCTCTCCTAACGATGCCATTTTTTCGGCTAGTATCAATTGCTGTTGCGTCTGTCTTAAATCATCCAAAAGTTTGTTCAATTCTTTATTTTTTTCTTCAATTAGGTTTCTCTGTGTGTGGACTTCAGTTAGAGTTTGGTTTAATTTGTTTTTTGAGTTTTCAATAATTTGTTTTTGCTTTTCAATTTCTGTAATACTCGCATTTAAAATATTGGTAATTGCCGCTTTGTCCACAAGCGTGCGATTATATTTGAATTCAATAATTACATTTTTTTTATGTAGTTCATCAAATTTTTTGATTAGCAACTCCTTTCCTTCATCCAGTATTGGCAAGGATTCTATCAATTTATTTAGTTCCTCATCCATAGAATGTTTACTTTTTTTCTTCTAATAATACCAGTGAACAGGTTTCATTGTGAAAATCGCAAATACTATCATTTGCGGTTCCAATTTCGCCATAGGTAAACAATCCAATGAGGGGTTTATTCCATATAGATCTAATTTTCACTGCTTCATCTTCCATAATTGGTCCTAAGGCCAAATGCCTTGCTTTGCATGAAAATATGATTACCGCATCGGGATTGTTCATGGTCTCTTTTAATACGTTAAATGTGTCTCTTGTTTTGTCTATAAGATCAAAGCCGGGTGGTACAGAGAATTTTACTTTGCTTCCTTCTGGAATTCCTCCTGCAAAAATCATGGAACGGTTTTCTACATCTGCCATCATAGGTGCTCTTAAAACAGTGTTGCCATTTTCTTTTTTCATCTGTAAGGGATATTGTGCAAAATTCATGGCAATGATTTCAGAACGGTCGTAAACACTTTCTGGAAATTGAAAAAATTTCACAAAAACATCCACAGCTGGTTCATCGTCAATAGTATATACAATGTTTCCGTCCGATTTGGTTATGGTTTTTTCCACACCAATATTATCCCATCCACTTGTTGCTAGACCTGAAATATTTATGTGTTCGGTATCTAATATCAGAGCAAGCAATCCCGTTGAGGTTTCATCCTCACTATTAAAAACATAGGAGGCCTTCATGGTGAGATCATCACCAGCTAGGCCACCAAATAGGGGAAGGGAGCTATCAAATTCATGTACTCCGTTAATGATGTCTTCTGCGTCAATTGTTAAGCCACTGGACACTACAATAATAGCGGGATTTGCAAAGGACTCTTTAGCAACGTGTGCCATTTTTGATGCCAGTTTGTAGGTGTCTTGTGATTCACTAAAAAACAGTTTGAAATACGCTTTTTTAATGTCCAATAGCATGACCACGATTGATTGTTCTAGAATTTCAGAATCTATAATCTCACCAGCGGTTGTACTGCCAAAAACGTCAATATCTTTTTCTTTAAAAAAATGAGCTAATTCTTTGCGGTTTTGCATGATTGAACAAAATGTAATGGCGAGTGTGGGGTTAAACCCATCTTCCGTTGCTTTTGAAAAAGAGGATTTTATATCACCAATATTTTTTCCTTGTATATTTTTTGCTTCCATTTTTAGTGATTTTTAAATAAACCTATGAATTAGTCCCGGTCTTTACTTGGGACACAATTTTGATTAAATTAGTTGTAATTATTTCGATTAAATTAGGAATGAAAGAGCCTTTAATGGTGTTGCTTAACCAAGGGTTCATTATTGTAGATATAATAAAATCTATGGGTTTATCGTATCCATTGATAACCCCAAGCCTTTGTCGCAGATCATCCATTAGTGTATAGCCATAATCACCTCGTGTAAAGGAAGAGGAAGTCACTACTATTTCAGGTATATTTTCTTCTTCTCCCGGTTTTTTACTAAAACTAAACGTTCTGTAAACCGCAGTGTTCAATTCGTTTACTTTGTTGATATCGGTATTGGCCACCTTATTATCATCATAGTAATTATACATATAGGTAATAATCGTCTGGTCGCCACCCAGTTCCTTGAAAAGTGTAAACGCTTCAGGATCTGCCAATAATTCTGCATTGGTTTTATTTACAATACGGTCTCTTATAAATTCATATTGTTGTTGAACGGCTTCTTGGTTCAATCCTTGTTGAATGGCTGGTATAGGCACCAACGGAACAACAAAAAAGGGCAAGTCAGCAATATTGAGACATACCAATGCAGCGTATAATCGTTTTGCATTAAAATAGCATTCACCCGAAAGTTTTCCATAGCCATCAATATTTGGGCGTATTGTTTTATGGCTGAAGTAAACAGCGGAAGCAGCAGCGCCAGGCTTAGAACCTTCAACGCCATATACACCTACAGTAGGATCGACACCACCGTGATACACCACAGGAGCAGTAAAAGAAACCAGATTCCTCATGGCTGAATTTCGGTAGCATAAACCTCCAGCTGGATAAGGGATGTACCCTGACTTGTGAGGATCTATAGTAATAGAATCGCTTTCCTGCAATACTTGATATTGTTCGGTTACATAAGTACTCATTGGCAACGACGCCATATTAGTGTCATTAATTAGCGTAAATGACGAAGGGTTGGTTTCATCGGCTGCTATAAGCATCGTGCGATAATAACCTCCCCAAGCTGCATCTGCATGGATGGCGAATTCAAGACCTTTTTTACGATAAGCGTTTCTAATTTCCAAAATAGCCTTTAATGGATCGACAGCACTTTCTTCTGTAGTGCCAATAATAACCACCACATTCATAACGGGGATTTTTTTGGCAATACAGTAATCAAGTTCTTGAGTTAAATGGTCTACATCCATTCTTGCCTTTTTATCTACAGTAATATTTTTCATGTTATTGGCACCTATTCCCAATATAGCTGCACCTTTTGGCCATGAATAATGTCGGGTTGCAGAGCAGAATGAAACTGGCGTGTGTATAATGGATGGTATATATGTTGAAAGCATATCATGGTAACCAATATTTTGAACATTATATTTGGCAATCGCGTTACCAACAGCTGTATAATCGAGATTGTATTGTTTACTAATTTTTTCTGGAATAGAAAGCACTTCATCTATGGGAAGATTTAAAATTGTCCAATCATCCAAGGTCAATAACCCAGCTTTATCGCCATTTAATAAAGTAACCTGAAAGTTTTGGGCACTTTGTAAAATAGGTTCGTTTTGTATGGCAGCTCGTACACTGACCGTATAGAATTTTAAATTTCTAGCCATCCACAACCCTTCCAAGTTTGCTACAGAACCGTCACAGGTAATATGTCCCCATCCTGTGATTTGATTATCCAATAACTTAAAATTGCTATTGCCAATGGGGTTGATTTTGTAGCCGAGCATTTTACACAATTCATTACCCACATACATTTCCATAATGGTGGTCACGGGTGAGGCTTCAGAAGCGACATTGTTTTGATTGTATAAAAGTGCTGCAAAATAGCCCAACAAGCCAGGTAAAGTGACATCCCAAAGCATATGCCCTATACTTCTCATGTTAAAAAAAGTACCAGACCCTTTAAGCTGTTCAATTAGAAGCACATATTCAGACTCCAATTGCGCCATAGTTTCTTTGAATCCAGCTGAATTTTTAATAGTTTCATCAATATAGTTGGGGTCTTCTGGAAATTGATCTTTTCGAGAGTCAATAAATCCGTCCATCGCTAATGTCATTAATTCGAGCATTTTGGGTGCATTATCTGCTCTATTACCCGGAAACAAAGCTTCCAAGGTTTGAGCGCCTTTGCCTTGCAACTTTATTCGAGTCGCTTCAGGTTTATTTAAATGTGCCTCCAATAAGTGTTTGGCGAAGCGAACGGAATTCTTTTTATCTGGATGTATCATATTTTGTATGTTAACAGTTAATCAGAAGTGTTTTTATTGCATTATGGTTTTTTTATTTCTTTATTAGCATTATTCTTTACTCTTCCCTCGGCAAACGCGAATCTTCTTGTGCAATTTGATAAACAAGCGCTGCAATTACTGTCGCATTAACCATCATATCTCGTTCAGGAACATATTCTAAAACATCTAAATTGGTATGGTGCGTTACTGTGCTATAGTTTAAACGATCCTGAATAATTTGAAATCCCGGTATCTTATAATAATCGAAAACCTCATGATCGGTAAAATTTGTGTTTTCAATGGTTAGATTGTTGACATCTAAATATGCATACGGCGCTAACATTTCCTTAAAAATGGGTTTTACCGCTTCGTTTCCTTGCAAATAGATTCCTCGCATTTGTCCAGCACCGTTATCCATATTGATATAGGCCGAAATTTTTTCAACCTCTTTCTTTCTTGTGGTTTCATTCGCTTTTCCAAAATGTTTTTCACCATAAGCTCTTGAACCTACAAGTGCTTGTTCTTCGCCACCCCAAAGTGCTATTCTAATGGTTCGTTTTGGTTGTAATCCCGATGCTTTAATAATGCGCATCACTTCCATCATTACGGCGGAACCTGCTCCATTATCTGTTGCGCCAGAAGCAGAATGCCAAGAGTCGAAATGCGCACCAATCATGACCACTTCGTCTTTTAATTTTGAATCAGAACCTGTAATTTCTGCAATAATATTCACATTGTTTTCAGGTTTTAAATACAATTTGGTATCTAAATGGAATTTAATCTTTGGATTCATTCCTCTAGTTGTTAAGCGTTTTAATTTTCCGAAATTTTCTGGTGAAATTGCGAAATAAGGTATTGCTCGCACATCATTTTTTCTATAATTATAAGTGCCACTGGGATGGATAATACCAGGAAATAAGGGGGTTGTTCCTAAAGCACTTATTGCACCTTCTTTTTTTAAAAATGCAAAAAATGCATCGTCTTTTTTTGCAAACATTTCGAAAAGAACATCAAAATCTTTGATTAAATCAAGATTCCCTGAAGATGGACCTAAAGGGTTTTTGACAACTGGTGTAATAGATTTTTTAGCGTCGTCAATTTGCTCTGGTGTAAATCGTGATGAAAGTGGATCAAACAACATATTTTGTTCTGGTACTGAACCAAATAATATGGTTTTTCCTTTTAATTTCCCACTCCATTGTTTTTTTACTTTTTCCATGTCCGAGTGACTTTCAATCCAAATTAAATCGCCTGTTTGTACCCCATTGGAGCTTTCTGTCCACGCATACGGATAGGCCTGTATTTTCATATAGGCAGGTTCGGTCATTTCTACATTAAATGAATTTACTTCCCAACCCATACAATCGTCACAATATTTTTCGAAATATACCTTGTCCATTCCCCAATTTTCCATGGTTTGCTTGGCCCATTCCGCCGCAGTAAAGTATTGATTTGTCCCTGTTAACCGCGGCCCATAAACATCAGACAAGTCTGTAATAAGATTCATGACCTCCGATTTCTGAAAGCCTTCCGTATTAATTTTTGAAAGTGCTTGCGGGAGGGATTGGCTGGCTACGGAGAATCCTAAAAAAAGAAGTGCTGTGATAAAAATTTTAGATATGGTTTTCATTATTCTATGTTTAAAGTTTTTAAATATTTGGTTACTATGAAATATGTGTTAATTTTCTGAATACTTGTCCTGAGCGGCCTGCACTGAGCGAAGTCGAAGTGAGTCGAAGGGCTGACTACTGACTACTGACTACTATTTTTATGCACTTCCAGTTCTATTTCAATCAGAAATCCTGGCAATGCCAGTTCCTTTACACCAAGCCAAGATCCTGTTGGAAATTGTTTTTTATAAATTTCACTTCTATAGGCAGCAGCTTCCAAAAATTTCGGCATGTTGGTGGTGAATACATTTTCAACAACAACATCATCGAAGGTGCAGCCATAATGTTTTAAGATTTTTTCTAAATCGGAATAGCAGTTTTTCATTTGTTGCTCAAAATCGCCGACAGCGGTTGGGTTGCCTTCGTCATCCATACTCACGGCACCAGATATTTTTATGTCATTGCCGATTTTTACGGCGTGCGAATAGCCATAGGCTTTTTCTATTTCTGGGCGTAAAAGAAAATAGTCTGGAGTTTCATCTGCAACAAAAGTTTTTGTGGATTCCGATTTTTCTACTGTTTTTGTTTCTGCTTTGCTTTTCTCGTTGCAACTTGACATTGAAATTGCTGCTAGTAAAGCGATTGTTATTGTAATAAGTTTTGTTGTCTTCATTTTTATTCGATTTAATGGTTGTCTTCATTTTATTATTTATAGGCTATAGCAGCACTCGCTGGCCCAACCAAAGGCATTAATGTGGTGGAACTAAAGCCCACTTTTTTTGCCCATCTGTTGAAATCTTCAAAGGTGAAATCGAAACCTTTTTCGGTTTCAATCATCATATTTAATGACATTAACAATCCAAAAGCATTTTTACTTCGGGCATCGTCAATTATGTTTTCTATCACTACTAATGCACCGCCATCTGGCAAGGCTTTGTAGGCTTTTTCAATAAGTTTGAGTTTGTCTTGTTCTCCCCAATCGTGCAAAATATTATTCATTGTAATGATATCGGCTTTTGGAAAATCATCTGCAAAAAAATCGCCAGAGGCAAGCGTAATGCTATCACTCAAATTCATAACATTTATAATGTCTTTGGCAATAGGTTCTACTGGTGGCAAATCAAAAGATGTACAATGAATATGCGGATTATTCATGGCAATATGTGCCGAAAAGTGGCCGCCACAACCACCAATATCACAAAGAGTTTTGTAGTTTGAAAAATCGAATTTTTTTGAAAAGGTTATAAAATTTCCAGTTTGTACCCCCGCCATGGCATGAATAAATTCGCTAAGTTTTGCAGGATCGGCATAGATGAGTTCAAATGGCGATTGGCCATTGTTTTTGGTTTCATTTTGTGGCAAACCCGTTTTTAGACCGTCCTCCAAATCGTTCCAAAAAGAAAACAAACGGTTATTGGACATTTCCAAAATACCACCAATATAAGAAGGTTTGTTTTTGTCGAGAAACAGATCTGTTTCTATGGTATTCCTGTAAACAGCAGTTTCTTTGATTCCAGTTCGGTTTAAAAAACCTAAAGCGACCAATGCGTCTAAAAAGTCATAAAGGCTTCTGTTGTGCAGATTCAATTTGGTTTGAATGTCTTGTCCAGATTTTTCTCCTTTTGCCAAAAGCGTAAATAAATTCATGTTTACAGCAGTTAGCAACGTTTTTGATGCCCAGAAGCCAGTTCCTATTTGAAGGATTGCCGCTGGTGTTGGTTGTGTTTGTA
>Ga0209309_10003034_pt1 | contig 14755 bp, 9 predicted proteins | sample COGITO_mtgs_1204_2_FD_184807 | JGI IMG/M metagenome (GOLD analysis project Ga0209309, IMG submission 184807) | Pelagic marine microbial communities from North Sea - COGITO_mtgs_120412 (SPAdes) (version 2) | ecosystem: Environmental > Aquatic > Marine > Epipelagic ...
AAGAGAAACAAAGAGAGATAAAAGCGTTGCTCGTAAAGAGAAGGGAGAGATAAAAAGTGACGAGGATCGTGTGATTTTGAGAGATGAAAAGAATGCGTCACAAGGGGACAAAACAGAGAGAAACAAGTGTGTCAGAGAATAATTATATCTCTTCAAAATTATATCTCTTCATTAAAAGAACCGCACACCATCACGCGGGATATTAATAAACACACGCGCACCGCATAGCATCATCTCTCTCTCGAGCTTTGCGACGACGTGAACGAAAGTGTATCAGCACTCAAAAGAATATATCCCAAACACTCTCTGAATCATCGTCAGAGAGAGAAAAAGATCCTCTCCCTAATTTTTGACCGAAACCCACGAAAGTAAAGAACCAACGGAAGAAAAACTCCCAACGGAAGAAGAAGAAGAAGCACAAAAAGAATAAAAATGGCAGTCCGTTGGCTGGAACACCTCCACGCGCGAGAAACGCAGAAACGACGACGCTCGCGCGACGAAGAGTGGTTCTCCCACGGGGAATCGTTCAACCCTACGGATTTAGGCGCCATGCTCATGTCCGTCGCCGGGTTTACGTTACCGTCGAAAGAGGAAATCGAGCAGTCGTTGAATACGTTTTGGAACCGATGGATGTTTTTTGGAGGAGGACATTTTGGACAAAATCATCAACAAAGCGTGTCGATGTATTTTATGGTGTTCGCCTCGTGTAGCTTCGTTTTGACGTTACTTTTAGTCGTCTTGCTCGGGATGAGGTACGATTTTTCGAGATTGGCGATTATTTTGAAAGAAGCGGTGAAGTCGTCGAGGCAGAACGTGTCCGCGAACTCCGTGAAATCGATTTGGTTTACGCTCAGTTCGCTCGTGTTTGCGAGAGAATTGATGAAGGCGGTGAAACGCAGAGTGTTTAAGAGACGATTGAGAAGACAGAGAGAGTTAAGGCGACGGCTGAATCAACAACAGCAGCAGCAACAACAACAACAACAACAGTCTCTTCAGCAAAGAGAACGGGAAGGAGAAGGAGGTTCGGGGGAGCGCTCCGAGAATATCGACGCCGGTAATACTACCGCCGGCGCGCGAAGACGGTTGGAAAAAATTGTGGAGGAGAACAATAATAATAATAATAATAACAACAATAATTCGAGCAGCAAAACGACGGACGTGCAAGAAATCAGCGGCGAAGATGATGAAGGCGAGGAACAGAACAGAGCGGCGTCTTCTCCTTCGCCAAAGGCGGCGCCCAAGGGTAACTTGCCGAGACGAGGGTCCATGCTTGGTTTGTTCGTGAAAGAGTCCAGGAAACACTCGCACCAAGAGGCTTTCTTTGACGTCGCGAACGAGCGAACGACGTTTAAAGGTGCCGGGGTGGATAATCCGGACGTTGTACAAAAATTAGATTACGAAAAGTTTCGAGACCGATTAGCCACGGGCGAACTCTCCGCCGCGGCGAAGAAGAACCAGAAAAACAACAACGATAACCCTAGGTTTTTTGAAGACGAACAGGTACCAAAGTGCGATTACGGCGAGTGGCAGGAGATGATGCGCAAAGAAGATAAAGAAACCGGGAGCACGTACGTCGCTTGGCGTCACATTCTCCCGTACGGTGGGACGGAATACCTCTCGAAATCGACGTTTCAAAACTGCACGCCGGAAGAGTTGTGCGATTTCTTCAACTCGGACCAAACTAGAAAAGCGTGGGATCCTTTACTCATAAAATCAGAAATCATCGAAAGAGACGTGAACACTGGTGCGGATCTCGTGTATTGGGAGCGGAAGTTACCGGTGATTTCGAATCGCGATTACGTCTTTTCTCGACGCACGTGGACGGAGAAACAGAAAAGTCCCGCGAATCAAATGTTTGACGATTTGACGCCGCCGACGACGCCGATGAAAGGAGGAGGGATGAGATCGGCCGCAGATTTTTTGTCCCCTTCTACCAGTAAGAATAATAAGAGCGTGTACTTCTCCATCACGAAAGGGATGAGTCATCCGAACGTTCCAAAATCGAAAAGAGTTTTGCGCGTCGATCCGTATTACTCGGCGTGGAAAATCGAAGCCGTTCCTGATTTCGAGAACGAGGATGAAGTGCGCGGCTTAAAGCCGTACACCGCGGCAAGATGTACGCTCATTCACTTTGAAGAGCAGCACGTGCAACACGACGTCGCGAGACTCGCGGTGAGACACGGTATGTGGTCCGTCGTGAAGCCTATGATTCGCGGGTTCCGCGCGTTTCAACGAGTTCGAGAGACGAAGTTTATCGAACAAGATTCCGGTGGCTTTAATCGAAGAGACCAAGACATGCTCGAAGACGTCGTTCACGAGAAACAAGTCGGATTTAGAATGCGAAAAGAATTAGGAATGGCGATGAAAACCTTCGTGGTCCCAATGCTTGTAGGCTTTTTGCTCGCGAAGCAAAGCTTTGGCGGCGGTTCGGATATAAACAAATTAGACGTGGTCGGGAAGCTTTTACGCGCGCTCGAGAGGAAAGCAAACAGAGGAAGAGGTGATGGTTCGAGGAAGAATAGCAGTGCTAGTATCGTTGATACTTCTGTTGTTCCTTTGTCGTCGATTCCGTTCTCCATGGAATCGCCGCAAATTAATTTAGAAGTCAGATGATGACAACATTTGACAAACGCACAAGAAATACATCTTTTGCAATACAAAATTTTCAACTTTACTACAATCTTTCTTTTACTTCCTCCGCGAGCGCACGCACGCGCATCACTTTGTCATCGTCGTCACCAACCGCGCTGTCACTACCGCTACTATTATTACTACTACTACTCTTACTGCTATTATCAATCACTTCCTTCAAGTACACCTCCAAAGCGCACGAAAGTTTCGCCGGGGTTGTGCTCACCACCTCCACCTCTTCGTTCTCTTCCATTTCCTTCAAATCCTCCTCGTCCGGAGGCGTCAACGCGTCGGTTAAAAGCTGAGACCGCTCCGGTCCAGGTTCATACTCCAACAAAAACTCTATAATTCTCCTTTCCGGAGGCACCGCGGTCGTAAAGAGCGTTTTAGCTTCTTCGGTGTTTAATTTTGCGCGTCCGATGAGTTCAGTCGCGCTCGATTTCGCCCGCTCTCGATTCATCATTTTCTGCGAGAGCGCATTCTCTGTTCCAGTTTCTTCCATCGCTTTCGTCAACGCCGCCCAGCGTTGTTTAACTTGTGTTTCAATCGAATACGTTTCCAACGTATTATCGTCTTTGCTACTCTCGCCGCCGCTTCCATCCGCCAACTGTTTCTTCAGCGTCGCTTCGTGCGCTGCTATCGAATCCCGCAAAGTCTCCGGGAACCCAACCTCGCTGGCGCGTTCAAACGTCGCTCTCGACTCGACCACCACCAGAGCACTCTGCGCTAACTCGTCCAACTCCTCCGCTTCTTTTTTATCCCCGTTCGCCATTTTCTCTTCTATCCTCGTCAACAGTCGGTCGAAAAACAGCGTCGTCAACTTCGTCAAGTTCTCGTCCACGCACTTTTCAAATTCATTCGAACTCGTCGTGTCTCCTCCTCCTCCATTTCCTCCTCTTCTTTCCTCAATTGTTGTTGTTTTTGTTGTTCCCTTTTTCTTCTTCTTCGAGAGGAGTAAATCGATCAGCGCTTCATCGTCTTCTTCTTCTTCATCAGCTCTGACGATGTCATTTGAAGCCGTCGCCGCCAGCCCGATGAAATTTTGCAAAGAAGAAGAAGAAGAAGAAGAAGAAGAACTCCTCCTCCGAAAAGGACGAGCAGAAGAACATCCGGAGAATCGATACGAGTCGGGAGCAGCAGCGGCGACAACAAAACCTCCTCCTTTTCCTCCTCTTTGTCTTCTCGAAGCGTTCTGAGTTGGAACAACAAACACACTTTGTTGCGGTGGAAAATGCACGAACATGTTTTGGTCAATTAATGAAGCAAATTCCCCCACAAAACGCTCTCAATACGCTCTGTAAACGCATCACAAACGAGCGCATTTAGCGCATCAAAAGCTTCGAATAATGACGCTAAAAAACGACCCTCTGGAACTCGCCATCGCGAAATCTCTCGCCGAAATTTTCTCCAAGAAAGATTTAAACTTAGATTTACTCACCATCGCATCCATCGTCGAGGAATTGGAATCGAAACTGTCCAACGGGGAAGGACGGGATGGATTGATTAAACAAACGAAGAAAAAATTCATCAGGGCGATGGTGCAAGCGCACTTGGACGAGAGCCACTTCGGACACGCGAAAGCGAAACGTGGAGAACCGTGGACGAGCACGGAAATGATCCTCAAGAGGGAGGAGGAAGAGAAAGAGAAAGAATTAAAAGAAGCAGATTCGGAGGAGGAAGAGGAAGAGTCCGAAGAGGATGAAGAAGACGTTTCGGACGCGGAGAGAGGTACGCATTACCACAGCGCGAAACGAACGACGAGGGGCGATACGAACCCTTCGAAGAAGAAACAACAAAAGAGGACGGGATCGGGTGGTAAATCTACGACGTCTTCGACAAAGGAAATGAAAGATCCGAACAAACCGAAAGGTCCGCAAGGCCCGTACATGTGCTTCGTGTCGCACAACCGCGAGAAAATCGTGAAAGAGTTTCCGGGGATTTCGTTCGGCGAATGCGGGAAGAAGTTGGGGCAAAGGTGGCAAAATTTAAGCGAGAAAGGGAAGGAGATGTACAACGAAATGGCGGAGAAAGATAAGAAGCGATACGAAAAGGAGATGGAGAAGTACGTGCCGATGAGCGATACGGAATTGAACAAATTGAAGGCGAAAGCCGAGAAGGAGAAAAAAGAGAGGAGCGAAAACAGCGGGTTTAAGAAACCGTACAAGTGTTCGGAAAAGTTGAAAACTTTTTTAAACGGGCAAGAGACCATAACTCGCGCGCAGTTGACGAGCCAGATGTGGGCATACTTTAAGGAGAAGAATTTGAAGGATCCAGAGAATAAACAGTTCGTGATTAGCGACGACAAGTTGTTCAAACTCATCGGCGAGCGGCGGTTCAAAGCGTTCGGGTTCATGAAGTATTTGTCCAAAGATTTGATTCCGATGTAGAAGAGAGAGAGAATGAGCGAGAGAAAGAGAGAGAGAGATGTCATCAGTAGCACCTCAGAATCGTGATGTATATACATGAAACTACACATTCACAATCGACATCTTTATTAGTACATCCGAGACGAAACCTCGTTGTTTTACAAAAAAAAATACGAGAGGAAGGATTTTCTCACATTTTTCTCGTCACATCTTCTTCTCTCTCTTCTAAGAGAACGACGAGCGCGAGAGCGATACGATCATCGTCTCAGACTCGTCGTTCGTTCGTTCTTTCCCGCGTTGTGGTGTTTTGCGAGCATTCTCTCGTCGTCGTCGTCGTCGAGAACGAGCAGCGCGAAGAACAAACTGTTTGCGTTGTTTTTGAAGAAAAAGGCGAGAGCGTAAAGAGAAAATGTTTCGAAGCCAAAGCACGCCGCTGACGGGGACCTCGGCATCCTCCTCGGGGGTCTTGCTCTCTCCGCGGTACGATTGCAAATCCCCGCGATCTTTATACCACGCGAGAACGCAGAAAAAGAAGAAATCGCCGCTCTCGACGACGTGCTTCATTTTGTGCGTTTTCGTGTTTTGTTTGGTGGTGGTTTTGCACCGGATGGAGGTGATTTTTGGCGGCCATCCGCGCGCGAGGGGGATGTCCGCGTTTTCGTTGCTCGCAAGTGGTGGTGAGAGAGGTGATGAGGAGATTGAGAAGGCATCAGTATCGTCGTTTCCGTCCATCTCCTCGGAATCTTTTTACTGGGCGTTGGTGACCGCGGACGATATACGCGTCGCGTTTTTTAATCCCGTGTTGAAAGTTATCGTTGGATTTACGGCGTTCTTATCCGCTTTAGTCGCGGCAGATCGGGCGTTTCATTTATACGTCGCGTTTTATTGGAAGTATTTGTCGAGAAAAGACTATTTGGACAGATTTAAGCGGCCGAGCGGGAAACGAGTGCCGTCGTATTCGATGGAGGAAATGCAACAAAGTTCACATTCGTCGTTTTTGCCGCCGGGCGCGGAGTATTATTCAACCATCCCAAACGTCGTCGTCCAACTCCCAATGTTTAACGAAACCGCCTGTTGCGAAGATATCATCAACGCCGCGTGTCGCATGAAATGGCCAAGAGAGCACTTCATGGTGCAAGTTTTAGACGACTCCACGGAGTTGGAGGCTCGAGAGATTGCGCAAAGCGCGGTGCATCGATGGATGAGTCGAGGCGTCAACATCCAATACGTGTGCCGAGAAAACAGGAAAGGTTATAAAGCTGGTTCGATGTTAGACGCCATGGATTTGATTGAAAACTACGATTACGTCGCTGTTTTTGATGCGGACTTTGATCCTGATAGCGATTTTCTGTTCAATACCGTCCCTTGGTTGATGGAAAACGAAGACGTCGGTTTCGTTCAGACGCGATGGACGTTTACGAACGCGAAAGAAACCGTTTTGACCAGAGTCCAAGAAATTTCCTTGTCGTACCACATGCTTTGCGAACAGTACGCGCGATGCTCCGCCGGATTATTCTTCAACTTTAACGGCACGGCTGGCGTTTGGAGGAGAAAATGTATCGTCGACGCCGGCGGTTGGAACTTTCGCACGACCGTGGAGGATATGGATTTGAGTTTACGCGCGTATTTAAGAGGGTGGAAGTTTATTTTCTTGAACGATATCACGTGCGATAACGAGATTCCGGCTGAATACGACGCCTATCGAAAGCAACAACACCGCTGGAGCTGCGGCCCGATGCAACTGTGGAGGAAAGCGACAAAAACGATTTTAGAGTCCAACGGCGTCTCGTTGGCAAAAAAAGTCTATTTGATCGTGTTTTTCTTTGGTGCGAGAATGTTTGCAGCGCACATCGTCAGTTTCTTCCTTTACTGTCTTCTTGTGCCTTTGTGCGCGATAAGCCCGGAAATACCAATCCCATTTTGGGCGTTAGTTTACACTCCAGTTCTCGTGACGATGAGTACTGTCGTGTTCACCAAAGAAGGTTGGAAAACATCAGTCGCGTTTGTTCTGTTTGAAAACGCGATGTGTGTCGTGAAACTGTCAGCCATGATATCCGGCTTGTTCGAGTTGTCCGACGCGCACGAATGGGTGGTTACGAAAAAATTGGGCAACATGTTCTCGTCGTCGTCGTCGACGTCGACGACGCCTAAAGCGCGCAGAAAAATCTATTTCAAAGAGCTCTCGATGGGATCTTTCTTCCTTTTTTGCGGCGTCTACGGAATACTCCAACACCAGCTCGTCCATTACTCTTTGTTTCTCATCGCGCAGTCTCTCGTCTTCTTCGCGTTTGGATTCAATAGAGTGACGTTTTGAATAATAATAATAATATTAGTAGTACTCTTCTTCTTCTTCTTCTTCTTCCGATTACATATGTACAAAGCTATTATTAATAAGAGAGAGCAAGCACACGGATTTGTGGAGAAACAAGAAACTGTCTCGATCGATGCGCTTTTGAACGTATTATGGTAAAAAGCGCATCGTCGCGCGAACCCGAAGAAAGCTGACGTGTCACAGGGGAAAAACCTCTGTCTTACAAAACCTGCACCTTCCTCACGTTCGCGCTGTCTTGCCTCTCCAACTCCGCGCTTTTTCTCGGTGGTTGAACGGGAGTTTTTGTCGTTTGTTTTTCTTCCTCTGTTTTCTTCTGCACGGGTACTTTCTCTCTCGCCTCGTCCATGCTCAGGCGATCTTTCTTGTGAGAGATCAGTAACCCGATGTCGTTTTTGGAGTCTTTGGTCGGAAAATCGTGCATCGCTCGTAAATATCCCGGCATCACAGTCTCAGAAGAGTTGTTGTCGTCGTTGTCGTCGTGGGATTTGCGTCTCAAAAAGTCTAAGGAAATTCTGCCCATGGTGTATTACTTGTTCTATTATGTAGCGTTATTATAAGCTGTTCGTATTATTAGAGTATACGCGTGAGTAGTGTTTTTTGTACAACTGTGTGATATTAGTATAGTATGAAGAAAATGCTGACTCACACTCCTCGAAAGAAAAACGAGAGAAACTCTCAAAGAGGACAAAAAACACAAAACTCGAAATTTTCTCTCGTCGTCATTTTGCGAAGAAAAAATGAGTCTGCGAAAAATTTTGCAGTCAAGTGTTTACTTCAAAAGCCCAAAAAAGAGGAGAAAAAAAACTCTCTCGTGACTCTTTTTTTGAAGTTTCCTTTCCTTGCCTCACTTTTCATCATCATCGCTTTGTTTTCTTTCTTTCTTTCTTTCTCTGCGGCCACGAAACCAGAATTCTTTCTTCTTTTCGCGCGCAAAAACAGAAAGAGAGAGATTGAGAGAGGCGTTTGAAAAAGCGTTCTTCGATTCGTTTTATTTATACGAGTATATAAAGGGAAGAAGACGTTGGAAATTTTTCTTTAACGACTCTCCTCATTTTTAACGGATAGATATGATGATGACGATGACTTCGAGCAGCGGCGGCGTGGTGGTGGTGTCGAAAACTGCGCATCTGCAGCAGCAGCGCAGACGAGCGATACCCACCACCACCAGTACCACCACCTTTAAACGCGTCGTCGCGCCGTCCTCGTTCGCGGCTTCTTCTGCTTCTTGTTTTTTGTCGTCGGCGAGTAGAAAGGCGGCCAGAAAAAGTGCCTTCGTGCTCGGGCAAAATAAGCAGAATAATACGACTACGAGGAGGAGTAAAAGTAGGAGCAGTATCCTCGTGGTGAGGTCCTCGTCTGGAGGCAAGAATAGCGGCGGCAACAAGAATATCGTCATGTCGTCTTCGAGTACGTCGTCGGAAGGAGGATCGTGGGTGACGCGACTGAAATCGATCGAACTTTCCAAAAACGCCGGTCGCTTCCTTCTCGGTTTAGTCGCGTTGTCCTACGGCGGTTTGTGCGTGTCGTTGAAAATGGTCTTCGTGAGAGCCGGTCCACCGTCGGTTGGGACGTTAGGTATGATTAGAGGGTTTATGGTTCTGTTGTGTTTCGTGCCTCAGTTGTTAGATTCTTTCAAGAAGAACAAAAGCGGCGAGGTGAAACTGAACAACGAGTTTTGGTCGGCGGCGTTGGAGTTGGCGACGTGGAATTTTCTCGCGCAAGGGTGCTGCAACGTCGCTTTGTTGTTCACAGAAGCCACGAGAGTGTCGTTTTTAACGCAAGCGTCAATTGCGTTTACACCGTTTATTGAAACGTTCTTCGGGGAGACGGTGAAGAAGTTGGTTTGGGCAGGGTGCCTCGTCGCGTTAGTCGGGGTGGTGACGTTAGGAATGGATCCGGGGGGAGGGCAGTCTGTGGAGTTGGTCGGTTCGGTGATTCCGAAAGGATTAAATGCGGTGAATATCGGCGATTTGATCGCTTTAGGTGGAGCGTTGACGTACTCTCTGTACGTGTTTCGCATCGGCGCGTTCACGAAACTTGGGTTGGACGGGTCTCAGTTGCAGGCGTGGAAATCCTTCTTTCTGGCGTTTATGTATTCCGCGTGGGGGTTCACCGATTTCGCATTACACAGAGTAGGAATGACGACGACGACGCCGTTTGCCGGGTGGAAGGACCCCATCATTTGGTTGTTGATTGCATTTTCGGCGATCGTCGGTGGTTACTTGGCGGATGTCGTGCAAGCGAAAGGACAAGAATCGGTTTCGGCTTCGGAGACGCAAGTGATTTTATCCGGCGAACCGTTGTTCGCAGCATTGTTGGGAGGGGTATTTTTAGGCGAAGTGCTCGGACCGTTGGGATATCTCGGCGGCGGTTTGCTCTTATCTGGAGGGTTGATGTGCTCCTTAGCCGAAGGTTCTGGAACGAACGGAGCGGAGAAGAAAGAAGATTAAGGTATAAGACGTCGGGTAATTCGTTCGGTAAAAAATAAATCTAATATTTTGATCCCAGTCACGTTGTGTCACATCGCATCCAGTGTTCTAGGGACGTGTTTGCGAGCGCAATACTTTCCAATGCGTCAAAGAAGCCCCTTTCGATGATGATGCCATGTGTGATGTAAGACTCAAAAGCGCTTTTTAGAATGCCGTCCGTCGTTCGGGGAAACGTCTCATGCGGAAGATATTGTTTATTTTATCTGTTTTAGGGTCGCATTGTTGTTCGCCTACTGCCCAGCCTAACTCACCATTTTCGCTGGAGCCCCACCCGTAGAACCATCCAGTTTTCTCCGCGACTGCTCCGAGATGGTATCTCCCGCTGTGAATCTCCGCCATTCTCACGACGCGTCTCTCGCCCGTTTCCTCGTCCGTGTACGTCGGCATAATCACCGGCTTTGCGACAAAATTAATCAAACTAGGCGTATTCATGAGCTGGTCTTCCCAATGTTCAATGTGACGATGAGGCGGTATCGGCCGGCCGCACGCACCCTTTATATTTTTTCCAACCGTCCAAACGATACCAGAGCGGTCCAAAATCACCGTGTGCATTTGGCCGCCAGAGATATCTTCCGCCAAGATGCTGTAAACTACCTCGTCGTCGATGTCGTTAATTTCTGAATCTAAATCTTCATCCCTCGGAACAACATCGGCCTCCACTTCGATGAGGTATTCTAATTCTTCCGACAACTCTAGGTTGTTTACGCCATACTCGTCGGGATCGCCTTTTTCGTCTATTTCCAAACGTTCATGTTCGCTCCAACCCGTCGTGATATCTTTTATAACTGTTCCGAGTCCATTCTCGCGAAACCATTCTCTTTCACACGCGAGGATTTTCCCTTGATCGTTTCGAGGTGGATTGTCGCACCAGGTCAGAGCAATTCTCCGCGGGTACCACTGGTCTTTCCTTAATTGCGAGAACACGTGCACCGGAAAAGTTGCACCGCAGGCGAAGTGTTGGTTCGATCCGAACGCAAAAACCAAGCCACACGTGGATAGAGCTACGCTATGGTCGCCGCAACACACCGCTTTTTTTATCTTCATCTCTTCTGTTTCAACTACCCCTACCCCACCCCACCCCATCCTTACGGGAACTCTCGGAAAAGTGGTTATTTTCCTCGGCTGGTATTGCATGAAGTTATTTCCAATACCTAATTGACCGCGATCGTTTTTACCAAAACCAAAAACCAAACCATCCACGGTGGTCACCATGGACGTGTGTTTCTTCGCAGAAACGAAACGACACCGTCTAGAAATATAATCCGGACTGTCTGGATGCGCGGAAGTGCCTTTACTGCTATCGTTCTTCTCGCCTTCCTCTCTGATAAAACCTAACAACCTCGGCGTCCGATACTCGAACGTCGTCCTTTTCAAAATTTTCGTCCGTCTCGTCGGTTTCGTATCGTTACCGTCCACCATCATATCGTCGTTTCCTCTCTCGCTAAAATCGTCAACTTCTATTTCGGTGACTGTATTCGCGAACCCCAGCTCCCCATGCTTATTCTTTCCAAACGTATACACCTCTCCGCTTTCCATCAACATCACCGCGTGATTGGTCCCAATCGCGACCCACAAAACTTTTCTCGCCTGCTTGGCGCACCAATGAAAGTCAGGCGCAATCAATTTCCCGTGTTTCTCGTGCAAGCTTCGAATCCTCTTTGATTGCAACGCGGACGACTGGAACCGCTTGAAATATAAAAGCCGGTCCTCGCCGATAAAAACCTCATTCGCTCGAGCTTTCATCTTCGTCGAGCCGATCCAAAATTCGTCGCATAAGTATTCCGTCCCCCAAATCTCGGTTCTCCCGTCTCTGTGCGTACACGTCGTTGTCATCCAATTCATCCGATACTTTTTGTCCTGAATTGCTCTCCGTTGTTGCTTCAAATCTGCGCAATCGTCATCTCGCTCTAACAACAACCCTTTCTTTCGTAACTGCGCGCGTCGTTTCTCTCGCTCTCGCTCCTCCGCGAGCTTCCCGTCCAAAAATCGCAACGCGTCCAACCACGTCTCTTTGTCTTTCCCAAAGACTTCTGCTTCCTTCCCGTCCTCGTCGTCGTCGCCTTTGTTGTCTTTGGGATCACGATTCAAGGGCGGCAAAGTTCGTTTGTCTGCTACTTCGATGTACCTATCGACGAAATAACACTCATACCGAGCCAAGTTCCCTTTTCCTTCGCTCGGTTTAACATACACTTGGTCGTCGTTTCGCTTATAATTCAGCTCACTTTCCGGCCACGCTTTTAGGACCCGATTTTTGGCCGCTTCCATCGCCAACTGTTTACTGTTTTCCTTCTTGGAAACGCACGCGAATCTTGCCAAATCCACCGCCGTTAATACAGGAGACTCGAGAATGACAACCAACGTTTCTCTCGGAAGGTCAAACATGTGGACCGTTTTGCTCGCCCGTTGCCGTCTCGTCGTCGCTGGCATGGTGTCTGATTCTTCTTTTTCTTTTTTTTCTTCTTAGCTTTCTTCTTCTTCCCTCTACGCGTGAAACGCTCTTCTTCTTCGTAAATCTAATGAAGATATTAATGAGATGTGTGATGGAAAAATCGTGAGAAATCAGAGATACAATGGAGCGCGCAAAAGCAGACGACGACGATGGTAATCGCGCCTTTGGCGACGGCGGCGGTGAGGAGGAGGAGGCGCTTTTAAAAAAAGAAATCACAAAACTGACCAAAAAAGCGCAAACGTTGACGGTGATTAACACCGCGTTGCAGCAAGAGAACGAAAAGCTTCGGGAAATTGGAGGAGGAGGACAAGGAGGACGGGAATTTAACGACGAACAAGTGGCGACGATCATTCGAGAGTTAGAGGAGGACTTGGAAAAGCTCAGGGCGGAGAATTTGAAGCTTTTGGTAGGAGGAGAAGATGGCAAAGAGTATTTGAACGAGGAAGAAGAGGAACGCGTGAAAGCTCTGAAATCGAGAATGCATCAACTGCAAGCGAGCTTGCAAACGAACGAGTTGAAACTCGCGGAGGAGATGAACGAACGCGAACGACTGGAGAGAGTGAGACAAAGACAAGATGGAGAGATTGAAAACTTGAAAGTTTCTGCGCGGGAACGGCAGGAAGAGTTGAGACGCGCGAGGCAGTTTAGCGAGCAGTTACGGGTGGAGTTTCAAAGGAAGGAACACGCGATGAAGAAGCGCTTCGAAGAGGAGCTGAGCAAGAATCCAACTTCGTCGGAAGGAGGTGGAGATCAGAACAGCGAGATGGACATTTTGAGGAGAGAATTGAAGCAAGAGAAAGAGAGAGGAAAAGATTTGGAGACGAGAATAAAAGAATTGGAGGAATCCATGAACGCGATGGAGAGTCGGCACGGGAAGGAACAGGACCAGTTGAGACGAGAGACGAGGATGGCGGAGACTCGAGCGAGGCAATGCGAGGAAGAGTTGACGACGGCAGAAGCAATGAGAGCTGAATCAATTGCGCCACTGATTAAGCAGATGGAAATAGTCAACGAGGAGAAGACGAGAGAGTCGGAGAGAAGAGACGAAGAGGAGCATCGATTGAAAGAGTCTCGCGCGGAAGCGGAGAGGAAAAGGAAGGAGATGGAAGACGAAGTTGCGAAAACAAGAAGAAGTTTACTCGAGGAGAAGAAAAAATACGAGATGCTTTTTAATTCGCTGAAATTGAAAGTCGACGAGGTGGACGCGTTAGATACGAAGAGGAGAGAAGCGTTGGAGGTTGTCAAAGAGACGCAAACGTTAATGCACGAAATGCGAGAGAGGGAGGGAGATTTAAGAAATCAGTGCGCGTCGATGGAGAAGCAGTTGCAACGCGCAAGGATTCAAGAGTCGGAATTGAGAGAAAGGGAGAAAGTTATAAAAGCGCAGCTGGTGGATACGAGGAACGAGTTAGAAGCGAGCGTGAAATTTGGTGGTGGTGGTGTTCAGAGTTATAACAGTATGGAAGGAATGCGAAGAGAACGAGAAGAAGAGGAAGAAGAATACGTTGCGGAAGATGGTTTCGAATTCGGCACAGAATCCGACACGAACCAAACCGCCAACGTCGTCATTCTAGCGCTCAAACACAAACTCAAAGAAGCATCTAATAGGCTCATCAGAGCGGACATAAAAAGAAAAGAATCGGAAAAATCCGCCAGCGAAATGCACTATAAAACCATCGATATCGAACGCGAGCTCGAAAAGCAAAAAAAAGAACACGCGACGTTAGTCGAGTTGCTCGGTGAGAAAATAGAGAGGTTAGAGTTTTTAGAGAATAGCAAATGATATTGCATGTAAAACATGCGATCTGTGTACGGTATATAATTAATACATCTTTCTTGAAATCGTCGTTCGTTAAACTTTTCGTAAATTTGTAATCTTAAGACTTTTTGAACATTCCGAGCATTCTTTGAGTCACCGCGAAACCACCGGCAACGTTCACAAAGGCCAAGGAAATAGCTACCGCGTTCAACGCGATCGCGCCGACGCCTCTTTTAACCGCCATGCTTCCCAAAGTGTCCATATCATCTTTGATGTCTTTGGTGGCGTAGTCTTCGAGCGCCAGCAAACCGCCGATGACGACGATGCCAGAAATCGCGTTCGAAACGGACATCAGCGGAGTGTGCAAGGAGCTCGCGACGTTGCCGATTAACAAAAAGCCAACCCAGGCGGCCAGGATGAACAATAAAAGGTACGTGAAGAAGCTCGGCGGACAGAATACACCGACGACGACGAGGAAACCGGTGACGAATAAAAGCACGAGGACTTCGCTCAAGCTCACGATACCGCCAAACAGCATCGTTTTTTCCTTTTTAATGGAAAGATCACCGGCGGCACCGGCAGTTTTCTTGGCATCCATTCTCGGCGGTGGTGGTCCAGTACCTTTTGGCGGCGGCCAGGTTAAACCTTGACCGATTTTGGCAACCGTCACCGCGCGAACGATGATATCGTCAAAGTCCACTTGAAATTTACCTTCCTCCGGTTTCTTTG
>Ga0209309_10003044_pt1 | contig 14729 bp, 21 predicted proteins | sample COGITO_mtgs_1204_2_FD_184807 | JGI IMG/M metagenome (GOLD analysis project Ga0209309, IMG submission 184807) | Pelagic marine microbial communities from North Sea - COGITO_mtgs_120412 (SPAdes) (version 2) | ecosystem: Environmental > Aquatic > Marine > Epipelagic ...
TCTCCAAATTTATTATAATACTCACCTTCCAATTTATTTTGTCCAAAGCAAAATGTTGGTATAATTAGGATTAAAATAAATAATCTGGTCATTTCGTAAATTTAGAAGTTCAATTTTGTTTTGAAAAATTGTGCCCAACGGTCTCGGTTAACACAAGTTGCGGGAGTAGGGATACGAACTTGTCGGTTCAAGTTTTTTTTTACTTAGGATACGAAAATACACTTTTTCGATAATACCCGTTATTTGTGATAACCGTTGTTGTTGCACGTTTAATTACGACTCATAAAGTTTTAAGTAATTATTTCGGCCGAATGTAATGGGATAAAATATATAGAATAATAATCCGAACGAAAATATCATCATAATGTATTGATTAATTTCAATCATATATGATAAACTTAGAAGGATGAGTTGTATTAAAATAAGAATTGGAAGAGTCCATTTATTTTTTGGAAATCCAGTTAATTCAATTTTTTTTAATTTATTTTCTTCTATTGTGAAATTATGTTTTTGACTCCCGCACCAATCTATTTTTGCTTTTAAATTATATTCTCCAGGTTTCAGTTCAAATTCTTTTATTTCACCATTTTCTATAGTTCCGATTTTTTCACCATTTAGATATAATCCAATTTCTCTTGCTCTATTTGCAAATTCAGATCTTCTATTTATTATCAGTTTGCTCATAAAATAAAATTTTAAAAATTAAATGTGCTACAACGGTCTCGTATATTCGTCAGTTGTGGTAATTGGTAAACGGATTAGTCCGCTTAGATCTTACTTCAATAGGTTTTAAAAATACTATTTTATTTGGAATGGCCACAATTGCGAATATGCGTTGTTGTTGCAAGTTTTACTGTACTGCAAATTCAATAGAAACGCTTTGTTCATTTTTTAATTTTGGAATAAGAGCGTGGTAAGTTACATTGGGAGCTACTGTCGCTTCATTTTGGTCGAACGTAATTTTCAATATAAGATTATTATTTTGGCAATTTTCTACAAGTTCATAATCAATAGAATTATTTCCACGAGTTAGTTGATATTTACCAATTATAAGATCATATTTTGAAAAATCAATTTCTGGATTGCAATTTTCAAGGTTAAGTGCTTCGAAATCTATCTGGTTTCTAATGATTTCGTAATCTTCTGAAATCTCAACGTTTGAATTCTTAGTATTTATACAACCATATTCATTTTCTAAACTGGTTAAATTCAATTCATTATTTGAACAATTGTCATCTTCGCTACAGGCAAAAATTAAAAATAATAATAAGATAAAGAGAAATTTATTTTTCATAATATCCGATGTTATAGTCTTTGATATAACTTATTAATTGCTATTAGGTTATGTTCAATTTTTAAAAATTCGATCTTTTTAATTTTAAATCTGATCTTTTAGTTACTTATTAAAAGATGTCTTAGTCGAGAAAAGGTTGCGTGTAAAATTTGCTACAACGGTCTCGGTTAACACAAGTTGCGGGAGTAGGGATGCGAACTTGTCGGTTTAGGTTTTAATTGTTGGTTAATTTAATTATTTTCTTTGAAATGCTACCCGTTATTTGTGATAACCGTTGTTGTAATGCGTTTGCGTTCTCAATTTATCAATCGGAGATCAATCCATTTTCTCTTTTGAAAAGTCAGAACAATAATTATGAAGAGGAGATATGACACGAAAATAACTCCACCAATAATTTTAATTATTTCGTAATTATGTTTGAAAATAAAAGTCAGCGAAATGAGTGGAATTAAAGCTCCTGCATATTTTACATATTTATTTCTAAAGCGATCTCCAGAAACTAATATTTCATTATCAAATTTCAAATTATCTATAGCTAGTTTTTGACTCCCTACTGAATTAATTTTTGCTTCTAAATATTTAGCTTTTTCATTTAGCTCAATTATTTTTTCTTCTCCATTTTTTAATCTTGTTACTTGTGCATTGTCAACGAAGATTTTGTAATCAATATTTTGATTGAAGGTTTCGTTCTCTCGTTTAATTTTTATTCTTCGCATATGCATTGCAACGGTCTCGGTTAACACAAGTTGCGGGAGTAGGGACGCGGACTTGTCGGTTTTGTTCTTTTCTTTCTTAGGATACTAAATTACACTTTTTCGATAAACCCCGTTATTTGTGATAACCGTTGTTGGCAACTGGCGCATCAAAAGCATAATTCATATATAATTCTTCCAAAAATCACAATTAAAAATAATAACAAAAATCCTATTAAAGTTAGTCCAAAAATGCTCATTACTACTCTAGCACCAGCATCATAATAGCTATTATCATATTCCTTCTTTAAAATTTCTTTGACTTTAACTTTGTTTCTATACCTAATCCATAAGTATAAATATCCTGTTAAATTATATATTATTCCTGATGGACTAAAAGTCATTAAAATTTATTTTGTATTGGAACGCAAATTACTGATTTCAGATTTTAAATCTTCTTGAGCAATTTTCTGAGCTCTTCTTTTATAGTCTGATTGTTCCTTATCTCGTTCTTTTCTATTAATTTTTAAATCAGGTTTTAATAATGGAGCAGGCAAAACCATAATATTATTTTCTGGATTTTTAAAACTACGTGATAATCCACAATGATTTATTTTAATTCTATTTTCTGAGTCAAAATTTCCATAAATCAACCATCTACCTTTTTCATTAATTGTGGGGCCACAAAATTCATCATAAACTCCAATTTGAATATTATCTATTGAGTTTTCCGAAAATGATTCCATGACTTTGAAAATGAAAGTATTGGTTTCAGGATCAATTTTTAGGACTTCTGCTATGAAGATACATTCTGAATTGTCGAACTCAATTTTCTGCAAAACCTTTAAATTTCCTTGATGTTTACAATCACAGGCAAATAAATTAAAAGAGCTTGAAAAAGATAGGATAATGAATGTTATAATTTTAGTTTTCATTTTTTAGCTTGTTGCCAACGGTCTCGGTTAACACAAGTTGCGGGAGTAGGGACGCGAACTTGTCGGTTTAAGTATTTTGTTACTTAGGATACTAAATTACACTTTTTCGATAATACCCGTTATTTGTGATAACCGTTGTTGGCAATAGCTATTTTAGTTCTATAAATAATTTATAAATTCTACCATTAAGAAAGTAAGTTCTTCCTTGTTTGGAGATTGAATAGGGATAAACCTGGTCCTAAAGAATTCTTCAGCTTCTTTAAAACTATCTAATTTCATTAAGTCTCTTCTTCTGACATTAAAATGATTATCAATTTCAACAGTCTCTCCTTCAATATACTTTTTAAAGTTTCCTAATAAATAGATTGTCGCAGTATTGCTATAACCATCTTTATATGGACTATCTGGAACTTTTTGTTCTATAAAGTTTTTAGCTTCATTAAAAATTTCAGATTTTTTTATTTTATTCTGATTTATCTTTTCCTCCTTTATCGCTTCATCCAATTTTCTATCTCGATCTTCGAGAGCAGCAATTTCTTTCATCCAGACATCATAAAACCATTTCTCAATATAGATTATTGATTTAGATTCATCCATATTACTTACTGATTTTGGAATCCATCTATAGTGTGGTGTATCACCTTGTTCAGAAAAATCTTTTGCTATTTGCCAAGCTTTTTCAGATTCATCTATAAATTCAAAATTTCTTAAAATTATCATTGTATTTGTTGAATCATTGTAAAATAGTTGTTGCCAACGGTCTCGGTTAACACAAGTTGCGGGAGTAGGGACGCGGACTTGTCGGCTTAGGTTTTAATTGTTGGTTAATTTAATTATTTTCTTTGAAATGCTACCCGTTATTTGTGATAACCGTTGTTACCTAAAGTTGTGCTTGTTCAAATTTTGTTCTATGTGAAATTATTTTTCTCTAATTTAATTTAGGTTCATAATCGTTTTTTATTTCGATTATACTAGAAATCTTTTTTACCATCAGGGTCAATTATTATCAATATTTTTTCGGTGGGATTATATCAACTATTCCTGTTTCCACGTCTCATATATTTCGTAAAGGATAATAAACTATTTTCATTCCTATTTTCTCTCTTTTATCCAGAAGTTTTATTTATAGAGATCAAAAGATCTAATCATAATGTTATCTTTTTTGATTTATCTTTTTTTAGAAGTTCTGTTTTTAATTAAAATCATTCCCACAGCTAACATAACTAATCCAAAATAAATAAATCCGCCATCTAAATTACCATCCAATGTGGTTGATAAAAATATTCCTCCTAAAAGACTTGCAACAATTATGATAATTGCTTCTAAAATTGTTAATCTAATTTCCATAAGTCAGTTTTATTTTTAGTGCGATTTCTGTTTGCACAATTTTTGGTAACGGTCTAGTATAAGAATAGTAGCGGATTTACATACACTAACTTTTCGGTTAAACACAGACCTTTTTTGTATTTGCTTAATTTAGTTTTAGCGATTAAACCGCTATTATTTTTATACATTGTTGTGTGCAGTGCTTTATTCATTCTCTGCTGTATAAATCATAACGCATTTAACAAATGTGTCTTTAATAATTTTGTTTAATTCTCTCATATTTTCGAATTGGTCAACTTTAATTTGATTGCAAATAATACTATGAATTTCTTTAGGTAATTCTGTGGAGTAACCCTTATTGAATTTTTTAATAATGTCCGTTACTCGGAATTCAACAAACTTCTTTTTGTCTTTAACACTCAATAAAGTAAAGAATCCTTTATAATCAAATCGAGACCTTAATTCTGGTGATATTCGTTTAGGAAAATCTTCTTTACTAATATTTGAAGTGAAAATTATAATAAATCCATTTAAGTCAATATCTTCTGATAGAGAACTTCCCATTTTTCCATTTTCTAATACGTCTAGGAAATAATTAAATAAGGTTGCATTAGATTTTTCAAATTCATCAATTAATATCAATCCAGTATCTGAACCTTTTACTCTGATAAACAATTCTCCTGTATCACTACCAATATAACCTCTAGGACTTCCAATTAATGAATTTAATGAATTATCACTACTGTAATTACCAAAATTGACTTTAGCTAGTTTTTCTTTTCCTTTCAGTGATTTATGTATTGCTCTTGCGACTTCTGTTTTTCCAACACCTGAATCTCCCATTAAGAATATGGAAAGAATTTTATGTTCTCCCAACTTATTGAAAACACGAAAATTTCGAATTAACTCCTCAAAATCCTTTTTAAATTTATCGTGCCCATAAATTCTTTCTGCAAAAGATTTTGTAAAATCAGCAATTTCATCGTTACTTAAATCTATTATTTTTTTGTGTTTTAATTTTTTAAGTTTTCCTGAAACTTCTTCTTCATCAATTACCTCAAATTCCTCTACAATATCAAGGTCTTTAAATTCGTCAAAGCAAAACCTAAGTTCGTATTCAAATAGTTTTCTGAAATTATTATCTGCTATAAATTTCGTCTCTTGTGGAAATAAAGGAAATACAGATTCAGAATTATATTGAATGCCATTGATATGTGCTAAAGAACTTATGTCTACTATTTGGCTATATTCATTTATTTCTGAAACATTATCAAAATTACGTAAGCTATCTGTAATTGAAATTATTTCTATTCCATCTTTAGCTTTAAGCTCTCTATAAAAGTCAAAGTAATTTTTATTGTAAAATAATAGTTTATCAATCATTTTACTCTGGAAGTGTTACGTTTTGTACTATTGCTAATAAATCTATATAATGAAATTCTTTATTTTCTTGGTTAGAACTAAAAAACAAATGATTAGAGTTTTCTGTTTTTGTCGTGTATTGGCTATCTTGAATTTCTTGATTTTCGTTTTTTTGGTTACTATTTAGATTTTGCATATTTCCAACTTCTTGAAAGAACTCGAAAGAATTCTTTAAAGAATCAACTTTGATTTTCCCTTTATATAGACCAACTATTGAAACTTTACCAATAAATAAATCGTCAACGCTGTAAGAGCTTTCAAATTCACTTTCAAAAGTATGGGGAATTTTAACTAATAACTCTTCTTCGGAATCATTAATTGTTCCTCTTATTTTATAAGCATAATCTTTAAACATTGAATTAAAAAGATTATTTATATCAAAACCATCTGCTCCAGGAATATTCATTCCTTTAAAAGTACCACTCGCAAATAATTTCACTGTTCTCAATTCGGCTTCATTTTCTAGAGAAAGATTAACATTATCTATCTTAATCAATTTTCCTTCTTTTAATTGAGAAAAGTCCGTAACCGTTTGACTTTTTTCTATAATTTCATTTAGAATGATTGATTTTGTCGTTTTTATTTCGAATGTTTCAAGTACTTTTTGAGAGTCAGATTTTATATTTTTTCTTCCAGCTTCTACTCCAGTATTAAAAACGGTTAAGAAATTAGCACCTAACTTTCCTCGATAGTCAATATCTTTCCCTTTACTTTGGTCGGTTTGTTCTTCTCTACTTAGAGCGATAACATTGCCAAGCATCATTTTGATTTCATAAACTTTCGGGAAGTTAATGTAGTATATATTGAATATCATTTAATTATGTTTTTCTTTTTCAGAGTTTTTCTCGCGTTGCACACAACGGTCTCGGTTAACACAAGTTGCGGGAGTAGGGATGCGAACTTGTCAGTTTAAGTATTTTCTTACTTAGGATACTAAATTACACTTTTTCGATAAAACCCGTTATTTGTGATAACCGTTGTTGTAAACAGTGCTTTTACTTTTCATCCATTAATTTACTATAAAATTTTTCCTTTTCAGACTTTTTAAATGATTTGTCAAATTGTTCAAATAGTCCAAACAAATAAAGTCTTTCGTTCATAGTCATTCCGCCAATTTCATTAATCGCAGAATCTTTAAAGTTAGACCACATTCCATATACTTTTTCAAAATCCGCATTTTTGTCAATCCACGTATTTCCTATATATCGCTCAACAATATCTCTTAATTCATAAGCATTTTTTTCATCCGTTTTCCAATTTTGAATTAAATCCGCTAACTTTTGAACATTTTTTTCAGATGATACTTTTCTGATTTTGTTGGTCAAATCATCTATATTCATTTTCGCTTGAGTGTTTTTACAATATAGTTTTTCAACTGCGCTAATTAGTCTTTAACTTTCCTTTCCAGCCATTTCTCAAAATCTTCTCTATGAAACTCTTTCCATTCATTCGTTAATAGGTATTCCGTTTTGTTATTTTCAATTGGTTTTGCATAATATCTCCTATTGCCGTTAATCATTGCGTTTTCTGTCAAAGAGTATTTTTCATCTACTTTTTTCAAGATTGGAAATATAACATTGAAGGTGAATTTAGAATAATCCTTTTTTAATAAATTCTGTATTTCGTTTTCAGAGATTAAGTCTTTTTCTAAAATTAAGGTCATTAAATTCTTGACTAATTTTCCAATTTTAACATTATTAATCGCCTGTTTTTCTTGTTCCGTAATTTTCATGTTTTGACTGTAAAAATTATTTCATTAATTTCGATTGCGTTCTGTTGTGGCATTGTTTACAACGGTCTTGGTTAAGGCAAGTAGCGTGGAGTAGGGACGCGTACTTGTCGGCTTTGTTGTTTTTACTTGGTCTCTAAAATAGTACTTTTCACCAGAATGCCAGCTATTTGCGCTTAACCGATGTTGCCTGCAGGCTTTATTCAGCCGTAATTTTTTTTGCTTCATCCAATAAGTTTGAATAATCACTTAATCCGCAAATCTTTTCAGAAAGCTTTCTATTTCCGATTGTTTCTACTTTTATTGGATCTAAATCCCAGTCAGAGCAATATATTTTGTCTTCAAATACCTTAATTAAATCTTTTTCATAATCAATTTCCGTATTCAGAGAATTAAATTGATAATGCAATTCCTTGTCAATTATAAGTATTGGATTCTCATGTATTAAATAAATTTCCGTTTCCAATGCTCCGTAGGAACGGAAAATATTTTGAGTTATTTTCTTTATCTTAATATCAGATTTCCAAACTATAAAAGTTCCGTTTCCATCTGTTGTCTGATTATGTATCATGGCTGTGTCAACCTTTAGTTTAGTCAAAGTTGAATCAGAATCAATCATATTAACCATTTGTTGAATATCTGAAGTTGAAAGTTCTTGACAGTATAAATTCAGCGTAAGAGTAAGTGTTATTATAGTAAGAATTTTTTTCATGGCTTGCTGGCAACGGTCTCGGTTAACACAAGTTGCGGGAGTAGGGATGCGAACTTGTCGGTTTAGTTGTTTTCTTGTTAGGATACTAAATTACACTTTTTCGCCAAAACCCGTTATTTGTGATAACCGTTGTTGGCAATAGTTAATTGTTGAATTCTTTAAATATTTCGTTTAGGCTTCTAAGCATATTATGTCCGTAACTTAAACTTTTATCTCTTATTGCTTCTTTAGATCCATAAAATAAAATAGTATTTTGTGACACATCGATTATAAAAATTTTAAGTTCGAATGATTTTACAGTATAGTAGGGATTCGTAATTAAAACTGTATTTCGGTTTGAATAACTTTCATTCAATTCTAGAGAAGGTTCTATAAAAGGAATGAATAGAAACTTGGTGTCACTTTTTAGAATTGAAGAAATATTAATAGGAAATTTTTCGAGTTTTGTTGAATTAAAACTTTTATCCAATTCTGAGACTAAATCTTTTATTAGTTCCGAAGTCAAGTCTTTTGGTAAGTGGACTTTATTTCTTATCTGAAATTTTTCTGAGTCTTTAAGAAAAATTGAATCAAGAACATGGTTATTATTTTTTATGAAGTTTGATCCCGTTTTAGAATTATATTCCTTAATATTTTTAAATGAATACAGAATTTCGGTGTAATCCATTTCATTCAAATTTCTATATAAAATATCACCTTTTTTTACCTTAGCGCTTGAACAAGAAAAAGTTATATAGATTAATAAAATCGAAATTATTTTTTTAATCATTTTATGTGTCTATTTAATTATTGCCAACGGTCTCGGTTAACGCAAGTTGCGGGAGTTGGGACGCGAATTTGTCGGTTTTGTTGTTTGTTAACTGGTCTCTAAAAATAACACTTTTCAGCAAACTACCCGTTATTTGCGATAACCGTTGTTGGCAACTGGCGCTTCCAAAATTATCTTTTATAAGTTAATTCCATTGAAGAAGAAATTCCACCGTATTTCTCCCAAGAATTTTGGCTACCAAACTTGTAATAGTGGGTTGAACCAAATGAAGGAATAATGATTGGTAAATTCAATTTATTTCCGCTTTCCGAGTGTTCTATCCATTCTACTGCAACAATTATATTTTCTTGAAATACAAGATCGTAAGAAGATAAATCAACATCAATCCATCCTGTATAATTTTCGGGAGCAGAAACCAAGATATTTGGGATATTAATTCTCTTATCAGGTTGATCGTTTTCATTTAGAGTATATATATTAATTCTAAATTTTACTGAATCAAAATTATTATCTTTTATATAAAATCTGAATTTTGTTAACCTACTCGGGTCATCATCTTCTAATTTAAATTTTCTTCCAATCTCTGTTCCTAAATTTATATTTGGGAATTCTGGATTTGCGAAAATGACTTGTTGACTTGTATTTGTTTTTGTCTTACCATCTGTATAAGATTTTAATTTTTTTGAAGTTATTATAACTTCTTTAAGAGGTTCTTTGAATGATTCTAAATTTATTTTGAGTGAACCTTCTTTATCTATTTTTGATATGATAATTTCCTTGCTCACATATCCAAGACTGGAAATTTTTAAAGTATCTGTTTCATTTATTGAATTTAACTTCAAATTAAAGTTTCCATCTAAATTTGAAACTGTACCTATGGGTTTGTTTAATATTCCAACACTAGCATATTCAATTGGATTACCACTACTATCTTTTATCATTCCATTAATCTCAAAATTTTGACTAAAACTTGAGTATATCAAAAGTTGGAAAATAATAATAGTAAAGAACTTTTTCATAGTATTTAATATTTATCGTTTATCAAAATTGTTATTTTTCGCTTGTTGCCAACGGTCTCGGTTAACACAAGTTGCGGGAGTAGGGACTCGAACTTGTCAGCTTAGTTATTTTCTTGTTAGGATACTAAATTACACTTTTTCGATAAAACCCGTTATTTGTGATAACCGTTGTTACCTGCTGGCCTTTTCTAATTTAATTTCTTAAGTTCCTTGTCGATTTTCAAATGGATTTCTTCTAATTGCTGATCATATTTGTCAGTGTCTTCTTTAATAGCTTTTCGGAATAATTTGAATGCTTGAATTCTGAGTTCCGAATAATTTAATAGGATCTCGTTCTGTTCAACTAATTCAAGTGGTAAATCTTCAATAGTATTAATTCTATTTATGATATCGACATTTTGCTTCCAATTTGGAATAACTTGTTCATCCAGTTCCTGAAGAAGTGAATAATTCGTTTTTGAATTTAGATGATCATAAAATACTAATGATTCATTTTCATTTATGGAGAATTGAGCAAGATCTGCATCATATTTTTCATTTAGATCATTGTCAATTGATAGAAGTGCATATCCTAATATTCCAATTCCAATTATTAATAATGAAATAAATCCTATTCCAGCAGCTCTCCAACCAGAGAAAAAAGAATTATTATTTTCCTTATGAATCTTTAATATGTCTCCTTGTTTCCATTCAACAATTCCCCAGATTATACCTGTGTAAATTATAGGAATTAATTGTCTAGGAATACTTTCAATTAGTTTTTCTGGAAGCAGAAATAATCCTACAAAAAGCAATATTGTGGTAATTATTCCAATAATCAAAGTGATACGTGCTTCTACTGGTTTATTTAGTGCTTTAAAATTTTTATTTATTAAATATCCAGCAGCTAACGGGCCACCCAAAAAGGTAGCACCACTTATTGCTCTCGATGAAAAAAGCTTAATATCTTTTGTGTTATTTTTTAATGGTGATATTATCTCAGTCATTTTTTTTCGGCTTGCAGGTAACGGTCTCGGTTAACACAAGTTGCGGGAGTAGGGACACGGACTTGTCGGTTTAAGTATTTTCTTACTTAGGATACTAAAATACACTTTTTCGATAATACCCGTTATTTGTGATAACCGTTGTTGGCAATAGTTGATTATTCTACGATTATATTAGCAGTTATAAAATCATTTTCACCGGATTTAAATTTTAAAATATAATTCCCTTTTGTATTTGGTGAAAAAGTGTAATTAGTTGTTATAACTGGGGCATTATCTGTGCAAATACAACCAACATACTTAGCCTGAACTTCTATTCTTCTAATATTTCCATTTTCTGTTTCGATAAACCTTCCAAAACCTCCACATCCGCTATATACTTGAAATTCGACTTCTATATTAATTAATTCTCCTAACGAGACAGAATCGGGTGCATTAACAGAAGTAACAAATACTGTTTCTGACTTAATGCATTCATCATTATTTTTATCGTCATTACTGCAATTAAGTAGTAAGACAGAGAAGAAAGCTAAAATTAAAAATTTTGGTTTCATATATTCTATTTTCATTAAAGCTAGTATTACTTTTTATTATTGGTCTTAATTTAATTTTAAGTTGTTTAATAAAAATCAACCTTAAAAAGTTTACTCAATTATTCGAAAACTTCTATTACATAGAAAATTCCAAATACTATTATAATCCAAAAAGCTAGTCCTAGAAAATATGTAATTAATGCTTGCTTATTTTGCCTTCCATTCCCAGGCAGATGATAAAACGATCTTACACCTCCAAAGAAAATATAAAATGGAGCAAATAAAAATATTAATATTTTATCATAATTAGTAAGTCCACTTTCTTTATTCGATTCTCTTTTCATTAAGTGAGTTTAAATTATTCAGTTTACAGATTTGTTGATTCATCTTCTTTGAATAAAAATCTCGATATTACAATTATTGCCAACGGTCTCGGTTATCGCCAGTTGGCGGAGTAAGGGACGCAAATTAGTCGGCTTAGTATTTGTTTGTTGGTAAAGTTAATTATATTCTTACTAGTGGTGCCGCTTATTGGCGATGAACCGTTGTTGTGATTAGTTTTTTTCTCTTATAATGAATTGAAATTGCTGCAATTGTAATTAGTATAGCAACTAAAGACAGTATTGATCCTTCAAAACCAAATGCTCCTCCATTCAAAAGATTTTTCTCTGTTATACTAAGCTTTATAACAGAATATGTATTCTTACCACTTACATTAAAACCTAAAATTGTTTGAAAAAAATTCCAACTAAAATGGAGTGCGATTGGAAACCAAAGGTTTTTTGTATGTATATAAGTTAAACCTAATAGAATACCACTGAGAAAAATGTTTGTAAAACCAATAATATCAATATTAGGATTGATTCCGTGCATTAGTGAAAATAGAACTGCTGAAATAAGTAATGCTATGTATTTATTAAAAGAGTACATAAGATTTCTTAAAACATAACCTCGAAATAGTATTTCTTCTGTGAGAGAAACTAGAGCGAAAATGGTTATTGAAATTAGTATTTGATTAAAGTCAAAATTGATATTTTGAATATTTATTTCTTCCAGTATTCCTAATATTCCAAATCCTAATAATATAATAAGAGCTCCAATTGTAAAACCCGTCCAGAAGCTCTTCATCTTATTTTTAAATCTTAATCCAATTTCTATAAATTTTTCTTTGTCTATATACTTTAAAAATATCCAAACGACTAACATCGTTCCTAAAAAAGTAAAGAGTTGGATAATCAATCTTTGAGCTGGCGTTTTCTCATTTTCTATATCACTATATGTAAAACCCGTTAAGGCTCCGCCGATTATTTGAAAAACTCCAACTATAAAAATGTATGGGAAAATTATTAATAATATTCTTACCCAACCTTTAATCTTGTATTGTTCACTCATAATAAAAAATTAATCACAACGGTCTCGGTTAACACAAGTTGCGGGAGTAGGGATGCGAACTTGTCGGCTTAGGTTTTAATTGTTGGTTAATTTAATTATTTTCTTTGAAATGTTACCCGTTATTTGTGATAACCGTTGTTGTACACCGTTTTTTTGTTCTAAATTAATTTGAATTTATAAATTATTGATAATACTTAAAATATCATAAAGGTCTTGCTGCAGTTCTATCCAATAATTCAATTTTGCATCAATTACATTTTCTACTTGAATGTACTCTTTATAAAATTCTTTAAGTTCATTTTTGAATTTCTTATTGAGAATATTTGTTAAAAATAAATAAGTTCCATCTGATTTTTCGAATGTATAAAATACTTGATTGGAACCCATTGTACTTCCATTTCCTTTAATATTCATTCCATATTGAAAGAGACTGGTTTTGGGGCCAATGATAACAGGTGTTAGAAATTTGTTTACACCCTTGTTTGTTGGTTTCGAAAAAAACTGATATTTGATTCCCTCAAAAGTAAATTCATAACCTTTAATGTCTGAAGGCATAAATATTTCCGAGTCACCATTACTCTTAAGTACTATGATTTCTTTTGTAAGGTCGTTGTTTAATTGGCCAAAACCGCCTTTTTTAAGTTTAAATCGAGCATTAATTGTATCGCTATTTTTAGATATATAATAACCTGATGCAATTGTTTGTGAAAAAAGATTTCCGAATGAACAAAAAATAGTCAGAATTAGAGTAAAATACTTCATATTTTTAAAAATGATTTTCAGATAATATCTTTATTGATTTGTTTTCTGTTTTTCTGTAATATCAACACTGTGTAAACAAGCACAAAAATTAAAATAAATGATAACAGAACATAAGGTCTAAGGTTTACGTGTGATAAAACACCTCCTCCAATCCAAGGTTTTCCGAAACTTAATATTGTAAAAAAAGTATATATAAAACCTAAAAATATTCTTCCTGTTATACTTTCAAATCCATTACCACAAGCAGAGCATATGAGAAATCCATAAATAAAGCCAGTCAGAGGTAAACAAGCAATTGAGCTTATAATCAGAGATATTTTAAAGTATTTTCTACTTAACATTATTTTATTAGATTTATTTTATACTATTTTCTTTTAAATTATCGATCTCTGTGAAAATGGTGTACAACGGTCTCGGTTAACACAAGTTGCGGGAGTAGGGACGCGAACTTGTCGGATTAGGTATTTTCTTGTTAGGATACTAAATTACACTTTTTCGATAAAACCCGTTATTTGTGATAACCGTTGTTGGGCATTGGTTTTTGTGTAGATTTAATGAAATTTGTTCCGTAATCATCTTGATCAATTTTAAAAACTCTCTTATCAATTTTTCCGTTTGAATTAATTAAATAAAGATTATTGTCATCTACTAAAAATTTATATAGATTTCTAAATCTCCACTCATATTCATTAATTAATTTTGCTTCTTTCTTTTTTTCTAAATTCAATATCGAATCTTTGGCGATCTGATTAGAATATAATGAATGACTTCTTCTTAATAAATTCAAATCTAGAACTTTAGTAAGATAAATTGTATCTTTTATTCTCTTTACAGTGCCCCAATAATTGTTTGAATACTGATCTATATTTATGTAAAGTGAATAAGTAGAATCATGAATATATAGTGAATCTCCAAAATGATTAAAATATTCACCATCTAATTTATTTTGTCCACAACAAAAAAATGTAGGTAAAATCAGCACTATAATTAATAATCTGTTCATTTTAAAAATATATGTAGTTCTAATTTTGTTGTGTATTATACTGAAATAGGTTGACCATTTTTGATTCAATTTTCGACAGTTTAAATGGTCAATAGTTCTAAATTCTGTTTGTTCCTTTTGTAGGAATGATAGTCTACATTTCTATTCAAATGAACAAA
>Ga0209309_10003054_pt1 | contig 14706 bp, 14 predicted proteins | sample COGITO_mtgs_1204_2_FD_184807 | JGI IMG/M metagenome (GOLD analysis project Ga0209309, IMG submission 184807) | Pelagic marine microbial communities from North Sea - COGITO_mtgs_120412 (SPAdes) (version 2) | ecosystem: Environmental > Aquatic > Marine > Epipelagic ...
GTTACCGTCTTTTTGAGGTTTTTGGAATAGAATTAGAATACATGCTTGTGGATACTTCAAGTTTAAAAATTGTTCCAATAGTAGATAAATTAATGATCCTAAAAAACGGTTCTATAACTTCAGATATTTCTAATGGAAAAATAGAATGGAGCAACGAATTAGTGGCTCACGTTTTAGAATTAAAGACTAATGGTCCAACCAGACAGCTCGAAGATCTGGATGAGCTATTTCATAACAATATTAAAGAGATCAATAAATTATTAATTTCAGAAAATGCTAAGATAATGCCAAGCGCTTCCCATCCATTGATGGATCCTGAAAAGGAAATGAAGTTATGGGAACATCATTATAGTGAAATCTATGCACTGTATAATAAGATTTTTAATTGCAAAGGTCACGGATGGAGCAATGTGCAAAGTATGCATCTAAACTTGCCTTTTTATGGAGATAAAGAATTTGAAAAACTCCATGCTGCAATTCGTATTTTACTTCCAATAATTCCTGCATTAAGTGCTAGTTCGCCTATTTTTGAAGGGAAGAAAACCGGTTTTATGGATTCCAGAATGGAAGTTTATAAAACCAATCAGAAAGAAATTCCGGAGATGACGGGTAAAGTTATTCCAGAACAAGTATTTAATAAGAAAGATTATATAAGAGAGATTTTTGAACCAATAAACAAGGCTATTGCACCTTTCGATTCAGATAAAATTCTCGATAAACATTTTTTAAATTCTCGAGGAGCAATTGCTAGGTTTGATAGAGATGCAATAGAAATAAGAGTTATAGACGTCCAAGAATGTCCAAAAGCAGACATGGCCATTGTAATATTAATTATTGAAACTCTAAAACTTTTAGTTTCTGAAGTGTTAGTTTCATTAAACGATCAGAAGAAATGGCATGAAGATAGGCTTTTCTCTATTTTTAATGAGATAATTGAAGATGGAGAAAACACGCAACTTATAGATTTAGAATATTTAAATTTATTTGATATCCATGAAGAATGTACTGCAAACGAACTTTGGGAAACAATTTTTCAACGAGTAAAGGATGATATTTCTCCTAAGCATCAAAAATCTATTGAATTTATATTGAAAAATGGAAGTTTATCAACAAGAATCCTAAAAGGAATTGCTAACGATTTTTCTAAAGAAAAAATCAATTTAGTTTATAATGAACTTGCAACTTGTTTAGCTTCAAATAATTTCTACAAGCCGTGAAACTAATTTTCACTTGTGAACATGGGGGAAATATAATCCCTTCTGAATATTTAAAGTATTTTAATAATGCACAAAGCCCACTTAATTCGCATAGAGGCTTAGATTATGGTGCAATAGACCTTTTTAATTATTGTAAAGAACTAAGTGATTATTCTAAATCAAATTCTGTTAGTCGGTTGCTAATTGAATTGAATAGATCTATAAACAATCCAAAACTATTTTCTGAATTTTCTAAAATCTTAAAGCCTTCAGAAAAAGAAAAACTTATTAATGAGATTTATTTACCTTATCGAAATGAGGTTGAAAATGTGATTAATGCAGAGATTAAAGAAGGGGAAGAAGTGGTACATATTTCGTTTCATAGTTTTACTCCTGAACTAGATGGAAAACATAGAAATACAGATATTGGATTATTATATGATCCTTCGAGAACTTCAGAAAAAAAAATAAGTAAAAACTTGAAGCAGCTTTTAAAAGAAGAATTACCAAAACTTAAAGTTCGTTATAATTATCCCTATTTGGGAAAGGCAGATGGATTTACAACTGCTTTAAGAAAGAAATTTCCAAACCATTACTCAGGGATAGAATTAGAAATTAATCAGAAATATAGTTCTAATAATAGTATGAATTCCAACTTGAAAAAGTCTTTTTACAATAGTTTAAGCTTATTAGAACTTAAAAATAATAAGCCCCTTAATTAACATTCATTTTAATAATGAACAATTATTAAGGGGCTTCAAATCTTTAAAAAAACTAGTTTTATTTGATCTCTACAACTTCAAGATCAAAAACAAGGTCTTTTCCAGCTAATGGATGATTTCCATCTACTACAATAGTGTCTTCTTTTACTTCAGCAACCAAAAGATTCATTTCTTGACCATCTGGACCTTTAGAAACTAATCCCATTCCAACTTCTGGAGCAATTTCTGGTGGCAACTGACTTTTCTCAACTTCCTGGATCAACTCTGCACGTGGCTCTCCATATGCTTCATTCATTGGTATATTGATTGTTTTTTTCTCATTCAATTTCATATCGATAAGACCATTTTCAAATCCAGGGATTAACTGACCTTGACCTAAAGTGAATTCAATTGGATCTTTCCCTTCAGAACTGTCAAAAACTTGTCCATCTGCTAATTTTCCTGTGTAATGTACTTTTACTGTGTCTTTCTCTTTAACTTGACTCATAATGTGTTTTTAAAATATTAAAAAATGTAAACTTATATTATAGTTTACACCACTAATTTTTAAGTGTTGCTGGTTAAAATGCCATAACCTTGCCAAAGTAAGCAAACCCAAATATTGTAGTAATTGCTATTAATATATCTTGAATTCTAATAGCTTATACGCCACTATGCCTGTTATTGCTAGTATTTTTTGTAAATTCAATTTAAAACGTGCTAATATTTCAGGCACTTACAATAATCGGTAATTATGTCAGTTATTATCTATATTTTAAAAATTAGAGCAATGATTAGAGTTTTCCTAGAACTGACCTCGGTTACATTTTTTACATTTTTCATGACTTTTTATATAAGTTGTAAAGATCCTGAAGTGAATACAGCCGAAACAATGGATTGGAAAACAGTACAAGTTACAGCAAGTGCATATAATTCTGTTGCTGGACAAAATGAAGGAAACCCTCGAATTACTGCATGGGGAGATACTTTAGAGCCAGGAATGAATGTTATTGCGATCTCTCGAGATCTTATGAGAAAAGGCTTAGTTTATAATACACCGGTTAAAATAGATGGGTTATCGGGAATATTTTTTGTGAAAGATAAAATGCATCATAGATGGAAAAATAAAATAGACATCTATATGGGAACCGATGTAAATAAAGCCCGAAAATGGGGGAGAAAGAAAATAAGTATTCAGTATTTGATCCAAAAAGATAGTCTAATAGATATTCAAGAAGTAAAAAACTAAAAATTATCTATTAAGATTATAAAACTTCCTTCTGAAGTATTCTTTAGAATTTCTTTAGTTTTATCCTTTAGATTCGACTTTCGAATTTTTTACTTTTAAGAAGTAAACAAATCTATTTATGAAGGAAAAAATTATTGAATTCTTACGCGGGCTAGAGACTTTATTAAGAGATAAATTCCATCAGTACAACCATAAACTCCCCTATATAATTACTATTATACTTGCATTAATTGTAGTTGTAGTAGGGATAAATGTATTTGTTGAGCTTACTAATACATTAACTAGCGCCACGGTTGCAAATTACGATAGCAAAATCACAGCTTTTGTAATTAGCTACAGAACGCCTCAATTAAATAATATACTTCAGTTTATAACCAATTTGGGAGACCTCTATGGATATATTATAGTTACAGTTATATGCTCGCTTGTTTTCTTTTTTAAATTTAAAAACTGGAAATATGTAGCACAATTAGTTTTTGTAATAATAATCTCTGGTTTGTCTAATCTTGCATTAAAAGAGGTAATAAACCGCGCCAGACCAACCGCAGAGCATTTGGTGAGTGTTCAAACACTTAGTTATCCAAGCGGTCATGCTATGAGCGCAACTGCTTTTTATGGTTTTTTGATCTATTTATTTTATACCCTTAAAATTAATAAATGGATAAAAGTTGGTTTAATATTTATATGCTCATTTCTAATTGTGAGTATTGGTATAAGTAGGATATACTTAGGAGTTCATTTTCCTTCAGATATTGCAGGCGGAATGATTGCTGGAACTATTTGGGTGATGTTTTGTGTATTAATATTTAATGTTATTGACCTTTTTAGAAGAGAAGAGGAGCACAAAGCTTAAAGCTTGTTTATGTTTTTTTATGTAAGCTGGAATGGGTTATTTGATTTTACTTTAAACCTAAGTAGCCCAAAAGAATCCATAGAATAATAAAAACGATTACAATTCCAAAGCAACCACAACCGCCACCAAATTTCTTAGCTCCCCAACCCGCCAATAAAGCACGTAATATTGTTTTCATGATTTTAATAGAAATGAGAAATAAAAGTAATTGTAAATATTAAAATTCTAACTTTATTTAAGAGAAAATTAATTATAACTTTTAATTAAGCAATTTTTATATTTATTTTATAATTCCTAAAGCTTTATTTCTTTAAGTTTGTCAAAATTTAATTTATGCAAATAAGAGATAAAAAAGATAATCAATCTGAAGACTATATTTTACAAGACAATAAAAAAACAAGGTTTGGAGTTGTATTTATTTTAATAGTCCTTGTAATTTTGGCAGCAGGTGTTGCAATGACAGGGGTTTATTTTGATTATTGGTAGAATTTAAAATCTTTTTTTCTAAGAAATCTTTATTTCATTAAGTAATAAAAATGCCTGATTTATATATTCTTTCTCCAAGAATAAAGCAAAGTAATTTGAAGTAGATATCATCTCAAATACAGGAATTCCTTCATAAGCTAAAAGCTTAAAAATATAAAAATAAAGTCCAACAGTTTTAGAGCTATTTTTTGGTAAAGCTATAGTAATACTAGAAAGCTCACTTTTTACAGACACTAAAGTTTCTTCCTTGAAGTATTCTGAAACACTCTCTTTTAGATCTGAAGATACCAAAATATTACTCTCCTGGTAATTACTGGAATAATTTAGATATACTCCAATTCTATCTTTCACAGAATTCATTAATAATGCCTGATTTGCCAACAATGTATTAGAATTTAAGTAAGTGTACTCTGTTATTCCAGATTTTACCACAATATCTCCCATTTCTCGAAGGTTGCTATTTTTCAACAGATTACGTTGTGGTGCATATCTTCTCAAAGCCATGATTATTGAACCTTGCTTTACAGGTTTTCTAAGTGTTTTTTCTACTTCCGGCTGAAGATACTCAGCTAGCGAACTAAAATTCAATAGATCTTTAGAAAGTGCATCATCCAAAAAAGGTTGATGCCTTAGCATATTGTGTACACAAGAGGTAATAGTATTCATTGTTAAATAATATACATTTTGTGTAAATATATATAAATTTTGATTGTTTTTTTTCTCATCTCTTTTTCTCTTACTAATTATGCACTTTTAAATAAACAAAATGAAAGTTTTAAAGTTTGGTGGAACTTCTGTGGGTACTGCAACAAGTATAAAAAATGTATGTTGCATTATACAATCTATATCTGGTTCTAAATTAATTGTGCTATCTGCAATGTCTGGCGTAACCAATAATTTAGTTGCTATTACTGAGCAGTTGAAGCTCGGGAATCTGCTAGAAGTTCAAAATTTAAGTGCTTTATTGCGAACTAAACATTTGGAATTATTGGAATCCCTTTTTCCAAGTTTAAATGAATTTGAAGGAACAAAAGATGGAGTTAATAAACTATTAGAAGATTTTGAAACACTTATTTCTAATGAATATTCAGAAAGTATAGAGAATCAAATACTAACTTTTGGCGAAACGGTTCTAACCTACATATTTTCAGAATACCTTTCATATTGTAACATTCAAAACACTTTGCTGAATGCAAAGAAATTTATGTATGTTTCTAATTTGGAAAATCCGGATACTTCTAAAATTTCTAATAAAATAAGTCCTTTATTACAATCTGATGAAACTAATCCTATTTACATCACTCAAGGTTTTGTGAGGATAGATAAATTTAATAGGATAAACACCCTTAAAAGAGGAGGGAGCGATTATACTGCAACCATCCTTGGTGCGGCCTTAAATGCAGAAGAAGTTCAAATATGGACAGATATTGATGGTTTTCATAATAACGATCCAAGATATGTGAATAATACGCATCCATTAGCAAGTCTTACTTTTGAAGAAGCTGCGGAGCTTGCATATTTTGGTGCCAAAATATTGCATCCACAAACAATTTCTCCTGTGATTGGAAAGAATATTCCAATCTATTTGAAAAATACTTTTACACCTGAATTACCTGGCACCAAAATTTCTTCAGAAATCAATAAAACTGGACTCAAAGCAATTTCAGCAAAAGACGGAATAACAGCTATTAAAATAAAGTCTAATAGAATGTTAATGGCTCATGGTTTTCTAAAGAAAATTTTCGAAATATTTGATAATTTGGAGACGGCGATAGATATGATTACTACTTCAGAAATTGCAATTTCTCTAACTATAGATGATACTAAAAATTTAGATCTCATATTAGATCAACTTCAGGAATACGGAGAAATTACAGTAGAAATGGAGCATAGTATTATTTGTATTGTGGGAGAAAAACTTATAGAAGATCCAAATACATTCAATTTATTCGAAATATTAAATAAAATTCCTGTCCGTATGATCTCTTACGGAGGAAGTACTAATAATGTATCTTTATTAGTTTCTACTCAAAATAAAGTTCCAGCACTTAGAGCCTTGCATCAAAAATTATTTCATGATCAAGAAAAGGAAATATTGACAACAGTTTAAAATCAATGAAAAATTTTAGTTTTTAGATGAATTTTTAAAAGTCTCTAATTTATTTTTTGCTTCAATATATTTAGATAGATGTTGAGTGCTTTTAACCCTATGGTGCATTAACATTGCTCCTGTAAAGTTATTGCTTCGGTGTGCCTTGAGATTGGCTTTTAGAAAGCTTAATTTGTTTTTTAGGGTGTTGTAAAAAGTATTTTTATTATATCTGCTATTTATAATATTAAACCCATTAGATTGAGATTTCTGCCAAATAGATTTTGTATTATAAAGCTGAATGGCAGCCTCTGCAAATGCTTTTGGATTGTCTTCAATAAAACCATTCCAGGGTAAATTTCCAGCTATTCCTTCAGCACCAATATTTGTAGTTATTGTTGGTGTACCACATTGCATAGCTTCAACAAGCTTACCTTTTAATCCGGCTCCAAACCTTAAAGCAGCAAGACTTACTCTGGAATTTGTAACCACTTCTTCCGCATTCTTAGCCCAACCTCTTACATGAAATTTTTCTTTAGAATTATTTAGTTGTCCTATCGCAGCAGTTGGATATGCACCATAAATATTCATTTCGGCATTTGAAAGATCTTTTCTAATTAAAGGCCAAATGTCACTTTTTAGAAATTTTACAGCATCTACATTAGGCTTATGCTTAAAATTACCAATGCTAACAAAATGCTGTCTTTCTTCAAAAGAGGGGAGAAGTGCTATTTGTTCTTCATTTATTGGGGTTAGTAAAAAAGGAAGGAAAATCAATAAATCCTCCGGAATATTGAAAGTTTCAAGCAAAAGTTTCATTTCATTTTCAGAAATAATAAGGCTTACATCGCATCTATAAATACTTGCTACCTCACGTTTCGCCAATTCTGAATTCAAAATAGATTCTGAATTATTTTTTTCTCGAAAACCTCTAAGAAAATGAAGATCTTCTGTATCTAAAATTTTAATGGAGCTGGAACTGTTCTTAGTTACTCTCCAGCCAAATTGTTCTTCCATCATAAACCTATCAAACAATACAATTTCGGGCTGAAGGTGTTGGATATAGATATCGAAACTAGGGTTATTTAGTTCAATCTTTACTGATTCGATATCCAACTCCTCTAGATTAGCAACATTATTAGATGGTGTAGCAGTCGTTGCGAAGATTACCTTATATTGAGTCAATTTAAAATATTCCAATAACTGAAGCATTCGCTTTCCAGCAGCAGAAGAGTTGGGCTCTGGCCATACATAACCTATTACTAAAACAGTTGGCATTTTTTTTTGTAAAAATACTTGAATAATATGATTTGTTGATGCTAGGCGGTAAAAGTTCCTGACAGGAGTAAAGTAGCAACAATCCAAAGAACCAGAGACACTGAACCTCCAATGATTAAAAAATGCTTGAATCTGTAAATCCCCATTCCGTAGATTAAGGTATTTGTTTGATAACCCACAGGAGTGAAAAAGCTAAAATTTGCTGCAAACATAATTGCTAGGATAAAAGGCTTTGGATCCAGCTTCATAGAAGCAGCAATAGTAATAGCTATGGGTGTAATTATAATGGCAGTAGCATTATTAGATACGAAGCCACTTAAGATCATTGTAACTAAAAAGAGCACACCTATAATCATAATACTGCTTTGCTCAGTAAATAGTGCAAGTAAGTGGTCTGCAATCCACATATCTGCCCCGCTATTACTCATGGCAATACCAAGTGGAATCATTCCCGCCAAAAGAAATATTACTTGCCAATTTATTTGAGAATATGCTTTTCCAAGATCTAAACATTTTGTGAATATCATAAGGAAAACTCCCACTAAGGCACTTTGTAAAATTGGGAATATAGAAAATGCAGAAAGAGCAACTACAACTACCAAAATAGCCAAAGATATTATTCGCTTGGATTTCTTTTTCACATCAATTTCTTGATATTGCTGAAGGATAGTAATGTTATCTATTTTACCAAGATCAGATAGTGCTTTTGCTGAAACTTCTACCAGTAATCTATCTCCAACCCTAAGCTCTATTTCATCCCTTTTTTTACTAAACACCCTATCTTCTGGATGCCTAAAACTGTTCCTTTTTTTTATGGCTAAAGGAACTGCTCCTTGTAAGTCAAAATTACCAACAGATCGAATACTTTTGCCTATTAGTGGTGAGTTTGGGAGCATTAAAATCTCGACAACCTGAATGTTTTCTTCAAGACCATCTGCATCTGTAATTGGTAAGGTGAATTTTTGACTATCTTCCTTAATTACAGAAAAGCCTTTGTCCTCTTTTAATTTAACCAGATTTTCCAGATTACAACGTAATAATAACTGATCTTTTTCTTTGAGAATAGTATATTTTCCAGGACGATCGTTTATAATTCCATCTCTTTTTAATCTTAAGATTTCTACTTCCATATTATCATGAAAAAAGGTATCTAAGATCTTTTTTCCAATAACTTCCGAATCTTTATTGATTATTATTTTGGTAATAAATTCATCTAAATTATAATCTTTATTAAGGTCTAGCTTTCCTTTACTTGGCAGGAATTTATATAACAGGGTTACTATAAGGATGGTAATACCCAGAAAAATTACACCGTATTTAGTAAATTCAAAAAAAGTAAATCTTTCTACGCCTTTTTCAATTGCAATAGCATTTACAATAAGATTTGTAGATGTCCCCATTAATGTACAACTACCACCAATTATACCTGCAAAAGATACTGGCAAGAGTAATTTTTCACTTGGTACATTAAATTTAGCAGAAAGGTCTGTGATTACCTTTATAAAAACAATTACAACAGCAGTAGTATTAATAAATGCAGAAATTCCACCTGCAATAAGCATAAAAAGTGGAATCATTAAATATATAGGGAGTCCGTTTAATTTCTTAAGTCCGTTAGAAAGCCAACTTATTACTCCATTGGTTTCTAGACCTATCGCAATGATCATTAACGCGAGAACGGTAATAACAGCTGGATTGGCAAATCCAGAGATAGCTTCTTGAGGAGTAATTAAATTGGTTAACAAGAGGCTAACCATTATAAAAAAAGCAATTTTATCTACAGGGAATACTTCTAAAGCGAAAAGTATAATTACGATTCCAAGGATTATAAAAACTAAGATAATATCTATGGTCATACCCTATAATAATTAAGAATGTGCTATTTAGGGCAATACAGTTAATAATGACTGTTTTTTAAAGTATAAATGCAATAGCTATATTATTATACTTTGTACTTTTCGTGACGCTCCTTTAGCATTTTACAATTAAGATCTTTTCTATTGGTTAGCACTGTTCTACCAAACCAAGTATGATATTTCTGAGTTTCTAAAAAATCTACATTTAAAGCAAACCATTCTTCATCTGTAAATTGTTTTTTAAAAAAAAGCTCCCATTCTGCCCTAAGCCTTTCGTTTCTAAAGATATAGCTTTCTAAACCTAAATGATATAAATCTGCATCACAAATAATTTTTTCTGCCTGTGTTTTGGGGTTTTGAGGCATTTTGGTTGCCATTATACAATTTTGAACGATCTCAATTTTGCTTTCGGCATATCCATGTTTCTTTAAAAACTCTGTAGCATGAATAACACTTTGCTCTTCATGGTTTGTATAAGTTTCCGCCATTCCAGTGTCGTGAAACAAAGCTGCAATAAGTATTGGCTCTAAATCAGACCCATAAACCTCTTCGTAATTTGCAATTGTTTTTACATATTGATAAACATCATCTGTATGTTGTACACTGTGAAAAGGAAGGGTTTTGCATCGGCTGTTATTTAAAAAATCCATGCAATATTCGTAAGTCTTAGAAACAAGATTTGTTTTGTTAAATCCTTTTAAAAAATTCAGAGCCATGGGTGTTTTTTATTTCAGTTTCTAAAACCTTTAAAAAGGGTAAGAATTTAATTGCTTAATCTTAATTCTAAATTTACAAGATTTCACTTAATACTTCTATTAAATAAAATTTTTAACCTTTTATTATCTATTGATTTTTAATTTCTGAAAGATCATAATTTTTAGATAGAAGTTGCAATAGTTTTATGTTGTTATTATATTAAATGTTTCCTAAATTTTTTAATAGTAAATTGTAAGTATGAGTAGAGGTTTTGTAAAAGAAGATGATCAAGAAGAAGCGCCCTTTGTTCCACAAAGAGCTGTTTTACCGCACGGAGAAATAAATTATGTAACTCCAATTGGATATGATAAATTAAAAGAAGAACGTGAAAAACTAGAAAAAGAAATTTCCGAATTGGATTTGGAAGAAGGAAAAGAGCGGAGACATGCATTAGCTGTCTTAAATGGAAAACTGAATTTATTACAAGATAGAATTGCATCTGCAAGAATATTAAAGCCTGAGGAACAACCACAAGGTGAAGTTAGATTTGGAGCATTGGTCGTTTTCAAGATGGTGGATAATAAACAAAATAGTGAGACTAAAAAATTTCAAATAGTTGGTGTAGATGAAGCTAACATCAAAGAAAATAAAATTGCTTTTGTAGCTCCTTTGGCAAAAGGCTTAACGGGCAAGAAAAAACATGAAACAGCAGAAGTCGTGATGGCTGGGAAACCTACCTTATTAGAAATAATTGATATTATATACGGTTAATTTGAAGAGTTTTTCTCTAAAACAAATTCCAGATCATCTACAATATCCCCAAATTCCGACTCTTCTATAGTAAATTCTATTTGAGCTGGACTAGAAGAATAATTTAAATTTTCTAATTGTTCAGGATCTATAACCGCTTTGTATTTTCCGGTACTTAATCCTAAATAGGTAAAATAACCATCACCTTCGGTTAGAAATTCTGTAATCAATTCATTTCTCATATTCAATATATGAATAGAAATTCGGCCTTGACCTTTTGTTTCATTTTCATCTTTTATATACACCATTCCTGAAACTTCTCCCAAAACTTTTACCGGGATATAAATTGTTTTAAATTGATTTGGAACAGTTTCCAAAGCAATTATTGGCTTCTCAATTTTCCAAGCTATATTATCTAAGCTTAAAGCATCTAGCTGAATTATGAATTTTGTATAGGGTTGCAGATCATAAATACGAAGTTTTGTTTTATCATTATTATAAGTAACATTACCACCCATGTTGCGAATCTTTATTCCAGACACTCCTGGCTCCATTTTGTCAAACTTATTATTTCCATTTAAGTCTAGGAAAGGAATAATGGTTACAGCGCCTTTGCCAATACTACTTCTGTCATTAGCGGTAACATAACCTGTTTGATCATCAAAAAGGAAACTTCCTCTAGCGGATTCTACAAATGTAGAGTTTAAATTTCCAATTCTAGATGTAAAGGAAGTTTGGGCAAAATTCAAATTGTACCTTATTCCAACTTCAAAAAAGTGAGCCTTTCTCAAAAAGTTATTTTCAAATCCTATATTCACAAATCCTCGTTTTAAAAAAGGCCTCTCTAGTCTTACGATAGCGTTAGTAATAGAATTGGAGCTAAAGTCATATTGTAGTTGTGGTGAAAAAAGCAATTGGTAAGGTAAATTGTAAGTTTGAGATAGTGTACTGTAAATTGTAGGGGTAGTAGATCGATCATTAAATAATCCATAGGTTGTTAAATTCGTACTAATTCCGAAAAACGCACCAGATAATAGAAATTGGGCTGAAGTAAACTTGGTTGTTGGAAGTATAATTTGATCTACACTAAACCTAGAGTAAGCCGAAAATAATTTTGTTCTTATGGGTAATGAAAGACTTATTTTTCGTTCTTCTAAATAGTTATAATTTATGGCAGTTTGATCTTTGTTATAATTAATATAATTAAGATCTATCTGAAAATTAGATGGTGTTCTATAGCTTAATAATCCTTCAGATTTAACACCATACATATATTCCCCCGAGAAAAGCAAACCAGAAGCAATTCTTAAAGATGAATTTATAAAAGGCATAAATTCCCCTGAAGTAACGTCAGATAAATATTCGACACCACCTCCTACAGTCCATCCATTTGTAAGTCCATAGTTTAAATTGAATCTAGAAAATCGATTATTACTTTTATTTTCAACTATTCCCGCACTAAGTGTATACTCTAACTCTTTTTTCGGAATAAAATTATAAGGAATATTAATGATGCGTTCTTCCGTTCGTTCTTGTCCATATGGACCAAAAAATCTTAGATTCACTATGGTATTACCATACATTAAAGGAACCTCAAAACTAAAGAATCCCGAAGCATCTGCTTCAGTAAAACCTATCATTACATTATTCACAAAAAGTTCTACAGTCCAGCGGGGGTCTGTAACATCTGCAAGTGTGTAAGTGCCAAAGGATCTTCTATTTGCTATGGGAGTATTTGTAAATTGAACTCCAACTACTGGAGCAAATAATGAAGAAGTAGCTCTTGTAAATATCTTACCAGCAGTAACCTGTTTAAAGATCTTACTGTTATTATTTACATATTTCCATTGATAGAATTGATTTTTGGATCTAAATGGAACTTTTGTAGAATAATTTAAAAGGATGTTGGTTTCGCCACCGGCAATCATTGTCCCCAAACCTAGATTGAACCTGTGATCATTAAAACCATCGGTTTGCTGTGTAGTTATTACAGACCAATCCACCATCCCCGCTCTAAAAAATGGATATTTCCTCTCTATTAAAGTATCAGGGTTTATAATTCCTCTTACCTGATTGAGATTTTTACGCATATTTTCAAGACGTAATTCTTTAATCTTTGGAAGTTCAATATCTGTAATAAGTTCTATCGAAAGGTTTCTATAATTGAAATTAGTGTTAAGTCCGAAAATCTCTCCGTAATTTGAAGATTTCAAATAAAGCGTAGTAGGAGTTAGTATATAATCATCTTTAGATATAGGATAACTATCTTCTTTATATATAATTTTAGACTGAGGTATATCGAATTCAAAGGAATGATGAGGATTAATAATAAAACCTGAAATGGCTGCTGGTGTATTCCCTACTTCAATCTTTAAATTTAAATAATCGAAAAGATCTATAATTGAGATATACGCTTCTTGATCTTTAATAGCAACTGGAATATCTATAACCCCTAAATTCTTGACTCTTAATTCTACCGGAAACTCATCATATTCTTGAGCCATCATATTTAAATTTCCTAGAAATAAAAACACAATAATAGCAAGAAAGAACTTGGCTAAACTCTTATTTTCAGCATAGGTATTATTAGAAGAAATTAGTTTATGCATTAAGGGCTACTTACTAGAATAAAATTATTGTTGAATAAAAGTTATAGAGATTGTTCCGCTATAAGCCCCTGCTCCATTTCCTGCAATGTTTCCTATATGTAAAGTTCCGCCAATTTCAATTTCATTTATACTACTTGATGGAGCATTTGTAATGAAAGTTTTAGGAACGCTATAAGTTATATTGTCTAGTAAGATTTGATCCCCACTGCTACCTAAAAGCATAAAATTATCAGGGTGAGAAATAGTAATTAGCGTACCTGGATTTGCAGTTACTTCATACATTGCTGAAGATACGGTTGGCCCAAGATTTAATAAGTAAATCTCACCTGTTTGTGTTCTTTGACTATTTGGTGTAACTATTACGGTTCCCCCAGCAGTTCCCAGTGTGAATTTACCAAAATTCAAAAATCGGGCAGTTCGAACTTTTACTTCAATAGGAATAGGAGGATTTTCTTGAGCATAGGCGCAAATACCCGAGAAAAAAAGGTATAGTCCGAATCCAAAATTTAAAATAAATTTCAGGTTTCGGGGGAATGCTGAATTTAAATTTTTCATTTCTGGATCATTATCTTTTTCGAAAATTGCTGGTCTTTCCAGCTCAAATTAATAAAATATATCCCTGAACTTTTTATACCATCCAAACTAATGGTTTCATTTCCAGTAACACTCTTAACTTCTAAAAGCTGCCCAGTTACGGTAGTTGCCATTAGAGTTCCAGAAACTCCATCTTTCAGGTTAAGATTGATATATACTTTCCCACTTATAGTTTTAACACTAAAAGGTTCATCAAAAGCTAAGGCCGGATCACTCAGCTCAAATTCAGAAAACATTAGAAAAAACCTAGAGTTGTGTTCTCCGGCTTTAATATTAAAATGATACTCTGGTTTTTCAGTAAGATTCTGGCCTATTCTTTTTACATCATCAATAAGATATACGTTGAAAT
>Ga0209309_10003062_pt1 | contig 14665 bp, 11 predicted proteins | sample COGITO_mtgs_1204_2_FD_184807 | JGI IMG/M metagenome (GOLD analysis project Ga0209309, IMG submission 184807) | Pelagic marine microbial communities from North Sea - COGITO_mtgs_120412 (SPAdes) (version 2) | ecosystem: Environmental > Aquatic > Marine > Epipelagic ...
GGCAAGGTTGACGGCGGCGGCATAGGCATTGGTGGCGGCGGCGAACTGGCGGTTCTCCATCAGGATCTGGCCGCGCAGCTCGTGATAAAAAGGATCGCTCGGGCGTGCGGCAATGGCGCTGTCTATCGCGGCGATGGCGTTTTGCAGATTCGACTGGCGGTGCCATGCGATGGCGGCGCGCATCTGACCGACATCGGCAAAGCCCGATTCCCCGGCGCGGTCTATTGTCCATTTCGGGCTGCGCTGGAACGCCGACAGCTTGCCCTTGGCGCGCGCGAACCAGTAAAGATCGGCGTTCGACGGCGGCGTCTTGCCCTCATAGGCAGCGGTCTGGCGCTTCAGAACGCGCACGCGGTCGGCGGACATCGGATGGGTGCGCGCGTAGGGATCCTGCCGCGCCACCGACAGCGCCTCCTGCCCGCGAAAGATGTCCATCACCGCGACCGCGCCCGAGGGATCACGCCCGGCGCGCACCATATAGCGCACGGATGCGCTGTCGGCGCTGCTTTCCTCGGCGCGGGTATGGGCGAAAAAGACGCGCGCGGCCGTGCCTTGCGAGCCTGCGGCGATGCCGGCGGCCGCCGCGCCGTTGCCCGAAGCCGCCGCAGCGGCGGCCAGCGCCAAGCCAATGCCCGCCGCCGTGCGCGCATTGCGCATGTTCTGCGGGCGCCGCACCAGATGGCCGTTGGCGATATGCGCGGCCTCATGGGCCAGCACCGATTGCAGCATCTGGGGCGTGTCCATTTTGAGCAGGAGGCCGGAATGGATGAAGATCGTGTCGCGGTCGACGACGAAGGCGTTGAGAGTGCGGTCGTCTATCACCAGCACGCTGGTGCGGCCGGGATTGAGGCCGGCGGCCTGCAAAATGGGCGCGGCCAATTGCCCCAGCGCGTATTCGATATCCGGATCGCGCAGCAAGGTCAGCGCGCGCAAGGGTTGCGCAACGGTGCTTGCGATCAGGGCAAGGCCAAGCGCAAGACTGGCCGGAAGCAGGCGAAACTGGCGCATGGACAAGCCTTCGCATTTGAGACAAACAGTCGCGGAAATCGCGGGTATCTTAGGGACAATCGCATGCCTGCTTCAAGCCCCGGCAGCGTTGCTCCGCTGATCGTGATGGGCCGATAGCAGCGTGCCTGGCGTGTGATGGGCGCGGATGCCGGGCAGGCCGAACGCCGCCCACCGTCGCGCATCCTTGCCGCACGCAGAAAATGGACGTTGCCGACATGAAATCATGGATACTTGCCCTTGTCGCAGTCCTGACTGCCGCTGCCGCGGGTGCGCAGCAAAGCGACTTTGGCGCGCTGGCGCGGCTTGATGCAGGCGCCAGTGCGATCACGGCGGCGCGCGGCGGTGTCCATGTCGATCTGGCGCTGAGCCAGGGGGTTCCGTTTCGCATCTTCTCGCTGGACGCGCCGCCGCGCATCGTGATCGACTTCCGCGAGGTCGACTGGGCGGGCACGCTCGGCCCCGAACTGGTGCGGACCGATCGGGTCGCATTCGCGCGCGTCGGAGGGTTTCGCCCCGGTTGGTCGCGGATGGTGCTGGATCTGGCTGCGCCTCTGGCACTGGCGGAGGCGTCGCTGACCGCCGGCGAGGGCGGCCAGGTCGCGCATCTGCGCGTCGTGCTGAAGCCTACCTCGCCCGAGGCGTTCGCCGCCGGGGCAGGTGTGCCGCATCAGCCCGGCTGGGACCTGCCGGCGCCTGCGGATGTGGACGCGACGACGCCTGCCGGTGCCGAAGGCGGTCTGGTGGTCGTGCTCGATCCGGGCCATGGCGGCATTGATCCCGGCGCGGGCCAGGGCGGGACGGTCGAAAAGCACGTGATGCTGAGTTTCGCGCGCGATCTTAAGGAGGCGCTGCTGCGCCGGGGCGACATCCGCGTCGTGATGACGCGCGAGGATGACGGCTTTGTCTCGCTCGAGCGCCGCGTGGCGATCGCGCATGCGGCGAACGCGGATGTGTTCCTGTCGCTGCATGCGGATTCGCTGGGCGAGGGGGCTGCGCGCGGCGCGACCCTGTACAGGCTGGGCGCCGATGCGTCCGATGCCGCCAGCGCCGCGCTGGCCGAGCGGCACGACCGCGCGGATATGCTGGCCGGTCTGGACCTGAGCGGCACCGACGATGTTGTGGCCGATGTCCTGATGGACCTTGCCCGGATGGAGACGCAGCCCCGCTCGAACCTTCTGGCGCGCACGCTGTTGACTGCGCTGGAGGATGAGGGGCTGCCGACCAATTCCAGGCCGATCCGCACCGCCAGCTTTTCGGTGCTGAAATCGCCCGATATTCCGTCGCTGCTGCTTGAGCTGGGGTTCTTGTCGAACGGGCGCGATCTGAGCAACCTGACAGACCCCGACTGGCGCGGACGCATGGCGCAGGCGATCGCGGATGCGGTCGGGGCGTGGATGGTCGCGGATGCGGCCAATGCCGATCTGGTCAGGCAATAGGGCACGCGTAGCGACCCGCGCGCCGATATGCGCGGATCTCGGCCCAGCCTTGCCACGCTTGTGTTTTGACGTCGGGCGCGACGCCGCCTATACGGGAAATGCAATTTCGTCTGAGAAGGGACGCGCGTGCTTCGACATATTCTGACATTCTTCGGCTCGATCTTCAGCCTGCTTACGCTGGGTGTCATGATGATCGCGCTCAGCATCGGCGCGATCTTCTATATCTACGGGCGCGATCTGCCCTCGCATCAAAGCCTTGCGAATTACACGCCCCCGACGATCAGCCGCATTTTCTCGGGCGAGGGGCGCATCATCGACGAATTCAGCCGCGAGCGGCGGCTCTACACGCCTGCCGAGGAAATTCCTGCGCTGGTCAAAGAGGCGTTCATCTCGGCCGAGGACAAGAATTTCTACACCCATGGCGGATATGACGCGCGCGGCATCGCCGCCGCCGTGATCGAGGCGGTGCGAACCCGCGGGGGGCGCGTGCGCGGTGCGTCCACAATCCCCCAACAGGTGGTCAAGAACTTCCTTCTGTCCGGGGATCGCCGGATCGAGCGCAAGATCAAGGAAATCATCCTTGCTACCCGGATCGAGGAGGCGCTGAGCAAGGAAAAGATCCTTGAGCTTTACCTCAACGAAATTTTCCTCGGCCAGAACAGCTATGGCGTCGCCGCCGCCGCCCAGACCTATTTCAACAAGGCGCTCGGCGAGCTGGCCCCGCATGAAGTGGCCGTGCTGGCCTCGATGCCGGCCGAGCCGAGCAATTTCCACCCGGTTCGAGACCGCGAAAGACTGCTTGCGCGGCGCGACTATGTCCTGCGCGAGATGCGCCAGAACGGCTATATCTCCAAGGCCGTCTATGAGGTGGAGGTTGCGCAGCCGCTCAAGACCGTGCAAAACGGCGATTTCGAGCCGTTCTCGGCCGATCTGCCGCCGCGCGATTACTTCACCGACGAGATCCGCCGCCAGCTGAGCCGCGACTTCGGCGAGGGCGAGTTTTTCTCTGGCGGCTTTTCCGTGCGCGCGACGATCGATCCTGAAATGCAGGTCGAGGCGGCGCTGGCCCTGCAAAACAAGCTGGAGGAATACGACCGCAATCTGGGGCGCTGGCGCGGCACCGGAAAATCGCTGCCGCCCGAGGCTCTGGACAGCGAAGAGGCGTGGCGCGCGGCACTGGCCGAGGTCAAGGTGGCGCGCGACATCAAGCTGGACAGCCCGTGGTATCCCGCTGTGATCCTCGGGATCGAGGACCAGCAGATGCGCATCGGGATCGAAGGCATCAAGGAGACTGAAGCCGAGCCGCAGATCATTCCCCGCGACGATATCGGCTGGCTGCCCAAGAATTTTCAGGAGACCTTCAAGGTCGGGCAGGTGGTGCATGTGCGCCGGATGATCAAGGACGGCGCGTTCATACGCTGGACCCTGCGGCAGGTGCCGCAGGTGCAGGGTGGCTTCATGGCGATGGACGTCAATACGGGCCGCGTCATCGCCATGCAGGGTGGCTTTTCCTATCAGAATTCGGTCTTCAACCGCGCGACTCAGGCCAAGCGTCAGCCCGGCTCCAGCTTCAAGCCTTTCGTCTACGCGGCGGCCCTCGACAGCGGGTATTCACCGGCGACCATCGTCGTCGATGCACCCATCGAGGTGAACACGCCGCAGGGCCTCTGGCGGCCGCGCAACTCCTCGAACAAGTATTACGGGCCTACCCCCCTGCGCACCGGGATCGAGCAGTCGCGGAACCTGATGACCGTCCGCCTTGCCCAGGAGGTGGGCATGGAAACCGTCGCCGCCTATGCCGAGCGGTTCGGCGTCTATGACAATATGGGGCCCTATCTGGCAAACGCGCTGGGGTCCGAGGAATCGACCGTCTACAGGATGGTCGCCGCCTACGCGATGTTCGCCAACGGCGGCGAGCGGGTCGAGCCGACGCTGGTCGACCGCGTTCAGGACCGATACGGGCGCACAGTCTATCGCCATGATGAGCGCACCTGCACCGATTGCAGCGATCCCAACATTGCGCCGGGCCGCAGCCCGCGCATCGTGTCGAACCGCGAGCGGGTGATCAACGCCGTGACAGCCTACCAGCTGACGTCGATGATGCAGGGCGTGGTCGAGCGCGGCACGGCTGCGGGCAACGTCAACTTGTCCGTGCCCGTCGCCGGCAAGACCGGCACGACCAACGATGCGCGCGACGTCTGGTTCATCGGCTTTACCAGCAACATCGTCGCGGGCTGCTATATCGGTTATGACCAGCCCCGCAGCCTTGGCCGCAGTGCTTACGGCGCCGGCATGTGCGGGCCGGTCTTCACCCAGTTCATGCAAAAGGCGACGGCGAAATACGGGGGCGGCGAGTTTGCCGTGCCGCCGGGCGGCCATTTCATCAAGATCGACCGCTTTACCGGCGCGCGCCTTCCGGATGACGCCTTCGGCCCCAGTGTGGTTGCCGAGTATTTCCGCGACGGCGAGGATCCGATGTTCGGCCTGGCGTTCGACGGCGGCTTTGCAATGGGCACCGATCTGGACTTGTTCCGCGAAGGCGAGGACGAAACGGTGCGCGACGTGACCACATCCAGCGGCCAGACCGGGCAGGTGGGGCAGAAGGCGACCTTCGGCTCGATCAGCTCGGGCGGGCTCTACTAAAGCGTTTCGCGAAAAACCTGATGTCTCGGGCTAAAAGCAAAACGCTTCGGGCGGCACGTGGCGGGCGGCGCCCGCGCACGCGCCATGGCTTGCCGCCCCGGGCGCGCTGCGGTATCAGGCGAGGGATCACTCAGGAAGGTCCAGATGCGCGCTGAAATTCAGAATATCACCTCGGAGATCCAGACCTCGCTCGAACTTTTGCGCCAGCGACTGGGGTGGGAGAGTGCCCAGCACCGGCTGGAGGAATTCAACGCCCGCGTCGAGGATCCCAAGCTGTGGGACGATCCCGACAAGGCGCAAAAGCTGATGCGCGACCGCCAGGCGCTGGTCGACGCGCTGGAGACGCATGACGGCATCAAACAGGAGCTGTCGGACAATATCGAGCTGATCGAGATGGGGGAGGCCGAGGGCGATGACGGTATCATCGCCGAGGCGGAAACCGCGCTGAAGGCCTTGGGCAAACGCGCCGCCGCGAAAGAGCTGGAGGCGCTGCTGAACGGCGAGGCCGATGCCAACGATACGTTTCTGGAGATCAACGCCGGCGCCGGCGGCACCGAGTCCTGCGACTGGGCCAACATGCTGGCGCGGATGTATGTCCGCTGGGCCGAAAAACGCGGATATACGGTGGAATTGCAGTCCGAGCAATCGGGCGACGAGGCGGGCATCAAATCGGCGGCCTACAAGATCAGCGGACGCAACGCCTATGGCTGGCTGAAATCGGAGTCGGGCGTGCACCGCCTCGTGCGGATCAGCCCGTTCGATTCGGCGGCCAAGCGGCACACGTCCTTCAGCTCGGTCTGGGTTTATCCGGTGGTCGATGACGACATCGAAATCGAGGTCAACCCGTCCGATATCCGCATCGACACCTATCGCAGCTCGGGCGCGGGCGGCCAGCACGTCAACACGACCGATTCCGCCGTGCGCATCACGCACCATCCGACGGGCATCGTGGTCACGTCATCCGAAAAATCGCAGCACCAGAACCGCGATATCGCCATGAAGGCACTGAAGTCGCGGCTTTACCAGCTGGAGCTGGACCGCCGGAACGCGGCCATCAACGAGGCGCATGATGCCAAGGGCGATGCGGGCTGGGGCAACCAGATCCGCAGCTATGTCCTTCAGCCGTACCAGATGGTCAAGGATCTGCGCACTCAGGTTGAGACATCCGACACCAAGGGCGTTCTGGACGGTGATCTGGACCAGTTCATGGCCGCGACACTGGCAATGGACGTCAGCGGCAAGAGCCGGGCCGAGGCGCAGGGCGAGTGATACCTGCGCCCGATCCCTGCGCGGACTTCGAGTATTTTCGCCAAGATGAAGCCCTGCTTGGGGCGCCCGGGACGCGCCGCTATTTCAGGGGATCGTGGCCCCAGTTCATCAGCGAATAGCGCCACGCAGAATGCTCGGCGTCCTCATCCGGGCCGCCCTGGGCGGTGTGGCGTTTGATATAACCGATGACCTTGGCCATGTGATCCCACTGGCTTTGGGTCAGCTCGTCCTTGTTCGTGCGCTTGATATCGACGATGCGGCGACCCGAGGCATGCCCGGTGGATTCGCCGCCGTCGCTGTCGCCGACGGATCTGGAGGCGTCCGTCTGGAGGAAGTCCTCCAGCTCCTTGGGCGCCATGTTCACCAGATCGCGCCACTCGCTCCAGATCTGGTCCTGGGATTTCGATGAGGACATCAGAGCGCTCCGTCATTGCCGTTCAGGGCAGAACGACGACAGGGCGCGGCGGGTTTCATTGGCCGCAGAAGAAATCGGGCAGTCAGGCGCTATTCCTCGCGGCCGTGACCGGAAAGGCGCCGGTGCAGATGCCTTGCCTGCGGCGCCCCGGCCTCGAGGGCGAAGACATAGGCGTGGGTCAGAAAGAAACAGGACGCATCCAGATCGTTGGCGCAGTCCGCCGCCTCGGTGTAGAGGCTGATCAGCGCCGCCCGGTCCGGCCCGTGATGCGCGGCCAGCATCCTCGTGTGCAGATCCCCGGTCATTCCGCCGCCTCTGCGAGGCCGCGATACCCCTCGACCTTGCCCGCAACCCAGGAATGAAAGCAATGCGTCGGGCTGTCCATCACGGGCGAGAAGCGTCCCCCGTCGAAGGTGGTGACGTGACGGCCTTTCTGCATACCCTCGACGACGAAGATATCCTCTTCGAAGACGCCCTTCCATAGCTGGGCGTTGCGCGCCTTCATCCCCTCGTCGGCGCCCGGCTCGGCATAATAGATATGGACGTGCTCTGCCGTCCGCTCCAGGCCGCGCGGCTCGAGAATGATGGCGTAGGCGTGATCGCGGTGCACGCCGAGCAGGACGTTGGGATACGCCGCGATATACTCGGCCTGCTCGTTCCACTTGGCGCCCACTTCGGGGAAGTCGGAGAAGGTCGCGCCATTCTCGTTGGTCAACTGGCGGTAAACCATCGTTCCCTGGCCCGAGAAGGCTTCGGGCTCTTCGATGTGGTAGTGATCTTCGAGGCGGGAATAGCTGTTGAGGCCGGGATGGACCCAGGGCAGATGGTAGCTTTCGCAGTAATTCTCGACCGCGAGCTTCCAGTTGCACTGGACCTCCAGCGTGAAGCGGCTGTCATGGCCGCCGTGATACATGGGCACATCGAACTCGCGCCAGCGCTCGATGATGTGCGACATGGCGTCCTCGAACTCGGGCGCATCGCCCGAGATGTTGATCCAGACGACATCGCGCCAGACATGACTGCGCACCTCGATCAGGCCCAGCTCGCTGCGCTTGATCGCGTCGTGGGTGTTGCGGCCCGGACCGCCGACATGCGGGGTGGAGATGAGAGCGCCCTTGGTCGAGTAGCACCACGAATGGTAGGGGCAGGGGATCGCGCCCTCGATCTTGCGCGGCGCCTCGATCAGGATCATGCCGCGATGGCGGCAGATGTTCTGAAAGACGCGCACGTCGCCGTCCTTGTCGCGCAACAGCAGGAGCGGCATGCCGAGAAACGTCAGCGGCACCGCGTCGCCGGGTTCGGGGACGTCGGCCCCGACGGCAAGGCCCGCCCATTGCGCGTAAAGCAGCGCGTGCTTTTCCTCGGTGTAGACGGCGGGGTCGATGTAATGCGCATTCGGCAGCCCGTTGGCGGTCTCCACGGGCGCGCGGACGGAGGCAAGGTCGGTGACGGTCATGGCGTGGCTCCTGCGGGGGGCTGCGATCAGGGCCTAGTATGACGCAGGCGGCCAACGAGAACCGACGATCCGCGACAGCACTTGCCTCAGGACGACATGATGCAGGCGGACAGCGGGAACGGACGGATTGGCGGGGCGGGGGAGGGCTAGCGAAAGGGCTGATCCAGCCGCAGGAGGCGCGCGTGAAAGGGGGGAAGCTCCTCAACCCCGACCATAGCCTTGCCGCGCGCAGCGGCGAGGATGGCGCCGGTATTATTGCCCAAATGCTCGTAGACCATGCGCGCGGCGCGGATGCCTGCGATCTTCTCCCGCACGGTGCGGGTCACGTAGCCCTCCCAGATGTTGGACTGAAACGACGTCTCGGGCGCGAGAAAGTTGAACGAGCAGGCCATAGAATTGCGGTGGGTGACGAGGATCATGATCCCTTCTTCCTGGCGCATGACGATGCCGCGAAACTCGCGATCCCGCCGGGCTGTCGACAGGCCCTGACGGCGCAGGGCGTCAAGCGGCTCGCTTCCGCGCAGGAAGGTATAGCCGTCCTGGCGGTGGATATAGATCAGCCCGCGGACGAACTGTGCCTCGTCCACGAAGCTGCGGCGCACAAAGCGGTAGATGCCGCTGGGAAACAGCTTTTGGGGGACGCTGACAGGTTCGGCCCCAAAGAAGCCGGCGACGACCGGATGGCTTAGCAGATCGAAGGAGGCAGATTGCAGATTGCAGACAGGCTCCAGAAGGATACGCGCGTCGGTTCCGAAGAACTGGCAGATGCGGTGCAGCACGTCGGGGCGCGGAAAGCTCTCGGCGCTGAGATAGCGGTTGAACTGGGTCCGGTTGATGCCCAGATCGCGGCAGAGGCCGGCAATCGAGGGGTAGTCCATGCTGAGCCTGCGCAGATTTTGACCGAAGATCGACCGGAGCTGCGCCGGATCCGGATTGGGCTTAGACAAGAAGCCGGCGGAAGAAACCATGATGGGGTGATCCTCGAGATCGATAGAACTGGCATAAATCCAAGCTGGAAGTATCCGTTTTGCCTGCCGGACGACAGGGCAGATATGCGGATTAACTCATCTGAACATGGCAGATCGGCATTGTCACCCACTATGACGCTAAATAGCGTCACTTTTTGCATTTCGTGACACAAATAGATCAGCACCAAAGGCGATTCAAATATAGCCCAACGCCCCTGAAATCGACACATTTGGTTAATGTAACGGGTCCGGACAGAGATGGCGAAAACGCCGCCGACACGGACGTGAATGGACAGTTGTCGAGCTGGCGACGCTGACGCAAGAAATTGGGGAATACACATGTACGGAGTCGTTCTTTGGACTGATCAACGCCTGAACCGCGCAGTCATATGGTGTGAGGATCATGGCGATCTCGCCTTCTATAAAGGCGCAAAGGGCGGCGACGCGGCGATGGCGGCTGGCGATCTGGTAGAGTTCGATCTGCGCGACACGGGCGATATCCGATTTGCCGATACGCCGCGCCTGATCACCCAGCGCAGCCATCCGACACTCAGCCTTGAGTTGAAGAAGGCGGGCGCGCGTCTGGGAGTAGTTCCGGCAAGTCCGTCACGGGCCGCAAATCGCGATTACGCGACCAATGTGATTCCCCTATGCGAGGCGCGGCAGGCTGCCTACGCCTGAAGCGCTTTACAGGTTTGATTTGAACAAGGGCGGGCCGGCTGGTCCGCCCTTTGTCGGTCATCCGATGCGGGCTCAGGTTCCGCGCGGCAGGGCCGCGATGCCTGTGCGGGCCAGATCCGACAGCCCAAGGGGACGCATCAGATCAGCGAAGGCGTCGATCTTTTCGCAGGTGCCCGTGATCTCGAAGGTGAAGCTGTCGAGCGTGCTGTCGACGACATTCGTGCGGAAAATATCCGCAAGGCGCAGCGCCTCGACCCGCTTGTCGCCGGTGCAGATAACTTTTATCAGCGCCAGCTCGCGCTCGACCGCGCGGCCCTCGACTGTAAGGTCATGGACCGAGTGAACGGGCACGATCCGGCCAAGCTGCGCCTTGATCTGTTCGATCACCTGCGGCGTGCCCGTGGTGACGATGGTGATGCGGCTGGTATGCCCCTCATGGTCGATCTCTGCCACGGTCAGACTGTCGATGTTATAGCCGCGCCCCGAGAAAAGCCCGATTACGCGGGCCAGAACGCCCGCCTCGTTATCGACGATGACGGCGAGTGTGTGCCGCTCTTCCACATCCGAGAAAGTAGGGCGCAGGTTATAGGCCGAATGTTTGTTCGAGCCTTTCTTGATATTCAGTGCGGACATCTGTGTCTCCTTCGCAGAGGCGCGCGAGGCGCAGCCGACAATCTGCAATAAATTTCTGTATCCGTAGGCTTGGATAACGCTGTTACACCATCACCGCGCCCTTGGATCCGATGGCGTCCTTGGTCGATGCCTGACCCAGCAGCATCTTGTTATGCGGCTCGCCCGAGGGAATCATGGGAAAGCAGTTTTCATGCTTCTCAACGAGGCAGTCGAAGATCACCGGGCCGTCATAGGCAATCATCTCTTTGATTGCCTCGTCCAAATCCGCAGGGTCGCTGCAGCGGATGCCCTTGGCGCCGAAGGCCTCGGCCAGTTTCACGAAATCGGGCAGCGCTTCGGACCAGCTGTGCGAATAGCGCTCGCCGTGCAGGAGCTCCTGCCACTGGCGGACCATGCCGAGACGCTCGTTGTTGAGGATGAACTGTTTGACCGGCAGGCGGAACTGAATAGCGGTGCCCATTTCCTGCATGTTCATCAGCCAGCTGGCCTCGCCCGCAACGTTGATGACCAGCGCATCGCGATGCGCCATCTGCACGCCGATCGACGCCGGAAATCCGTAGCCCATGGTGCCGAGGCCGCCGGAGGTCATCCAGCGATTCGGATCCTCGAAGCCCAGATATTGCGCGGCCCACATCTGATGCTGGCCGACCTCGGTGGTGATGTAGCGGTCGTGGTCCTTGGTCAGCGCCTCAAGGCGCGCGATGGCGTGCTGCGGCTTGATGACAGGCCCATCCTGCTTGAAGCTGAGGCAGTCGACCTTGCGCCACTCGTCGATCCGCTTGTTCCACTTGGCAATCGCCTCGGCGTTCACCTTGCGACCGCGCGATTTCCAGACCTTCAGCAGATCCTCAAGCACATGGGCGATGTCCCCGACGATGGGAATGTCGGCCTTGATCACCTTGTTGATGGACGACGGATCGATGTCGATATGCGCCTTTTTCGAGCCGGGCGAGAACGCGTCGAGCCGCCCGGTGATCCGGTCGTCAAAGCGCGCGCCGATATTGATCATCAGATCGCAGTCGTGCATCGCCATGTTCGCCTCGTAAAGGCCATGCATGCCGAGCATCCCCAGCCACGCCTTGCCGGACGCAGGGTAGGCGCCCAGGCCCATGAGCGTCGACGTGATCGGAATGCCCGTCGCCTCGACCAGCTCGCGCAGAAGCTGGCTTGCAGCGGGGCCGGAATTGATGACGCCGCCGCCGGTATAGAAAACCGGGCGCTTGGCCGTCTCCAGCGCGGCCACCAGTTCGGTGATCGCGTCCAGATCGCCCTTGACCTGCGGCTGGTAATGGCCGGTGCGGGCCTGTTTCGGTCCGGTATACCCGGCGCTGGCGAATTGCACGTCCTTGGGGATGTCGACCAGAACCGGACCGGGGCGGCCTGCGGTTGCGACATGGAACGCCTCGTGGATGACTGCCGACAGATTGGCCGTGTCCTTGACCAGCCAGTTGTGCTTGGTGCAGGGCCGGGTGATGCCAACGGTGTCGGCCTCCTGAAAGGCGTCCGATCCGATCATGAAGGTCGGCACCTGGCCCGTCAGCACGACGATGGGGATGCTGTCGAGCAGCGCGTCTGTAAGGCCGGTGACCGCATTGGTCGCGCCGGGGCCGGACGTCACTAGAACGACGCCGGGCTTGCCGGTCGAGCGGGCATAGCCCTCGGCCGCGTGAACCGCGCCCTGTTCGTGGCGCACCAGAATGTGCTGTATTCCGTTTTGCTGGAACACCTCGTCGTAGATCGGCAGGACAGCGCCGCCGGGATAGCCAAAGACGACGTCCACGCCCTGATCCATAAGGGCCTGAACCACCATTTTAGCTCCGGTCATCTGACGTGTCATCACTGTGCTCCGTTCGTGACATCATTGCGCGAGATGCGCATGGGTAGGTTGGCTGCGCGGTGCGCGCATAAAAAAACCCCCGCTTGGGACGGGGGCGCATGGGGGTCTGAAAGGGTGTCCGTGTTACCGGCCCATGCGCTTTTTCGAGGTGACTACTACCAGCGGCTCCATTGGACCACTCCCATTTGCGTTATGTTGCGGACACTATGACCGCGCATTGGGGGCGTCAAGCGCGGGAAGTGGATAAAGTGTCGCAGAGCAGCGATTTTCTTTGCACTTGTTGCGCTCATGGGGCGTTTTGCGATGCTCTGCCCTGCCAGAGGCCGTCCCGGCGGCTGATGTTCCGGTGAGTATTTTTGCCAAGTTGAAGCCGGGAGGCCTCAGGAGGAGGCCTGGTCCGTGCGCGCGTGCATGATGAATCCGAGGACGTTCAGCAGGACCTGTGCGGCGAGAACCGAGGTCACGTCGCCCGCATCGTAGGCTGGCGCCACCTCGACCAGATCGATGCCGACGATCTGGTGATGGCGGGCGACGTTCTGAAGCACCTCAAGGACTTCGTAATAAAGAAAGCCGCCATGGCTGGGCGTGCCGGTGCCGGGTGCGATCGACGGGCAGAACCCGTCGATATCCAGCGTGACGTAGACGCGCGCGCCTGCGGGAATGCGCGCGACAATTTCCCGCGCGGTGAGCACGCGGCATTGGCGCACCGACAGGATATCGGAGCCCATGGCGCGGGCGGCGTCATAGCCGTCCTTTGCCGTCGAGCTGACATTGCGGATGCCCAGCTGCGTCAGGCCGGTGACGTAGGGCTTCTCGGCGGCGCGGCGCATGGGGTTGCCGTGACCGTTGCGCACGCCGTGCCGTTCGTCCACGAAATCGAGGTGGGCGTCGATCTGCAGGATATGAATGTCGCCGTGGCCCTCGAACGCGTCGATGCAGGGGATGTTGATCGAATGATCGCCGCCGATGGTGACGGGCAGGGCGCCGGCCTTGAGGATGGCGCGCACGCCCTCGGCGATGTTGGCATGGCTTTGGGCCGTGTCGGTGTGGATGATGTCTGCATCGCCGATGTCGACGATGCGCACATCGGCGCCCAGATATGTGACGTCGTCCTCGTGGTCGTAGGCGCCGCCATGGCCGAAGCTGAAGAGCGTGGACGCCTCGCGCACGCCGCGCGGGCCGAAGCGCGCACCGGGGCGGAATTGCGTGCCGCCATCGAAGGGCGCGCCGAGGATCGCGATATCGGCGTCGATCGCGTCCCAATCGGCGACATAGGGCCGCTTGGCGAAGGTGGAAATTCCGACGAAGGGCAGGTTCAGCCGGCCCGTTTCATAGTCGTGTCCGCTCATCGGGCGTCTCCTTTTCCTGTGGTCTGTCAGTTAGCCGGCCCGGGCCGCCGCCGGCAAGCCACGTTTTGCCGTGCGCGCCCGTTTTGCCTTTCGCAGGGGCGGCATCCGTGAAATAGCAAGTTGCCAAACGATCTGTTCATGGAGAAACGTGATGAAGATTCGTGAGGCTCTGACCTTCGATGATGTCCTTTTGCTTCCTGCTGCGTCCACCGTGCTGCCGAGCACCGCAGATACGCGCACGAAGGTAACCCAGTCGATCTCGCTGAATATCCCCTTGCTCAGCTCTGCCATGGACACGGTGACAGAATCGCGCATGGCGATATGCATGGCGCAAAATGGCGGGATGGGCGTGATCCACCGCAATTTCAACGTCGAGGATCAGGCCAGCGAGGTGCGCCGCGTCAAGCGCTTTGTCAGCGGGATCGTCTACAATCCGATCACATTGCGCCCCGATCAGACGCTGGCCGATGCCAAGGCGCTGCAGGATCAATATCGCGTCACCGGCTTTCCGGTGGTGGACGAGGGTGGCCGTGTCGTCGGGATCGTCACGAACCGCGACATGCGCTTTGCTCAGGATGAGGCGACGCCGGTGCGCGTGATGATGACCTCGGACGATCTGGCCATATTGCAAGAGCCGGCGGATCTCGAAGAGGCCAAGTCCTTGATGAAGGAGCGCCGCATCGAGAAGCTGCTGGTGACTGATGCCAAGGGCAAGCTGACCGGTCTTCTGACCTTGAAAGACACCGAGCAGGCGGTGCTGAATCCGTCTGCGTGCAAGGACCGGCTGGGCCGTTTGCGCGTGGCGGCGGCGACCACCGTGGGCGATGCGGGCTTCGAGCGGAGCGAGGCTTTGGTGGATGCCGGCGCCGACATGATCGTGATCGACACGGCACACGGGCATTCCGCCGGCGTCGCAGAGGCCGTGCGCCGCGCCAAAAAGATAGCTGGCGATGTTCAGATCGTTGCCGAC